>Ga0100392_1002520_pt1 | contig 16990 bp, 20 predicted proteins | sample CryGeymeta201516_FD_81548 | JGI IMG/M metagenome (GOLD analysis project Ga0100392, IMG submission 81548) | Groundwater microbial communities from Crystal Geyser aquifers in Utah, USA - Crystal Geyser metaG 2015-16 | ecosystem: Environmental > Aquatic > Deep subsurface > Groundwater | place: USA... | reverse complement strand
TCTCTATTACCGGTATTGAATCCGTAGAATCATACAGATTATTAAGGTTGTTTGTTTTTGAAAACTGAGGTGATATTGCATTTACAGGTAGAATTATGCTTAACGCCAGAAGCAACCCCAAAGCCGTTTTAATACTGTTTTTCATTTATTCGCCCCTGTTTTATTGCTAACATTTAGCATTATATTATCCTGACACCTATTCAGTATCCATCTGATATCTGCTACCAACCAGCACCTAATATCATATATATAAACTCAATGATATAAAGTTTTTGCTTTCCTCTATTTTTCTTTTCTCACTGTGTATGAAAGTTTTTTTAGAGTTCCAAAGTCTGCGTATATCCCTTTTTCCTTTTTTCTTCCTTGAAGCCTGTGTATATGAATGAGGTATCCGAAAATTATTATTAAAAAAACCATGATTACTATTACCAGTATGCGAATATTTTCCAGCTGCTCCCATGGAATTATTTCTTCCTCAGTTTCAACAGGTGCAGGATAAACATTCACAGTATATGTTACCTCATAGTACTGGCTTTTATTTTCAAAATTATCTGGAGGATTTGTTGATGTAATATTAACTTTTACATAATTTTTTCCTGTGGACTCAAAACTGAAAATAAGGGAATATCTTGTTGCATTCTCACCCGGGAGCATACTGCCAACAAACTGTGCATCACCAATCTGGGTAAATGTCTCATTTTCACTTCTTTTGTAGAATCTGATGAAAAGGGCGCCGCTCCTGTTCTCAGCATACTCTGAGTTTTTGATTTTAACAACGACTTGGTATTCCTTGTTTATCTCAACATTTTTTGGATAATCGGCTGTGACATTAAAATCACCAATGCCTGGCTGGGCTGTGAACGACCAGGAATAATTAGAAATCATACTATTTCCAGGGTCAGAATCATCCTTTGCAGATATGTTTACTGTGCAGGTGTAATGCTTATTGTGCTCAAAAGCCTCATCATGGATACCCATCACATTGTTTTCGCTTATCCATTCCCAGCGCCACCCCTTTATATCTGGTGTTATTGAGAATGCTGATTCCACTGATGCATTATCCATGGGTTCATCAAACATGATCATGATAGCGCTTCCCAATGGTGTAGATGAATTGTTTGCCGGTGATGTAAAAATTATTTTCGGTGGGGTTGAATCTATTGTGAAGTTTTCACTTGTATCAAAACCTGTTTCTGAGGCATTGTCTGTCACATTCACCATTATTTTTACTGTTTCATTTGTAATCAATGGTGTATCTGTCCAAGGATATGAGTATGTCCCTTTCATTGTTTGATTGTGATAATCAACAAATGTGAATGATGCGCCGTTATCTGTTGTGTAGTAGAGTTTAACAGTATATGGTGCTGCTCCTCCTGAAACATTGTAGATAATTGTATGATTACTGTTTCCGGTCCAGTCCTCACTGCCATTAGGAGTGTTAAGAACAACAATAGGTGGTGCATGTTTAAGAGCGCTTGCATTCTTAAGATAATAAAGATTGTGCTCGTAGTTAAACTCAATTTCCTCACAGTACTCAAGTTTTCCATCTTCAAGAACATGGAGTGTTATAAAAACATTATCCCCAACCGAAAAGTTGTAGCATACATCCTTATAGTAGGCGTAAAGATCCCCGTCTTCCCAGTCTGTGTAACTCCCTGGGCTGTTCTCAAATTTTATCGTTTCATAGAGTTTTGACGGACCACTGGACATATTCATTATTCTATCCTGGATAATTATGATGTCACCCACACTATAGTTTTTAAAATCATCCTTTATACCATCTCCATTAGTATCAACATACCCATCAGCAAAATCCTGAAATGTTATAAAGTTTTCATTTGCTTTAATTCCGTTTTCTTTACCATTCGTGCTAACAATGCAGAAACTGCTGCATATAATCAGGGTTAATACATACAGGGATAGATGTTTGTGTTTCATATGTTTGTAATTATGTTTCATACTACTTAAAACCATTCCTCAAGGCTTTTCTGCCTTCTGTTTTCTTTTGCGGCCTGAAACTTTTTCAACGCATTCTCAACCCTATCCCCTGAAAAATCATGTGCTGTGCACAAAAATTCTTTAACAGCATTTTCATCAATGTTTTTCCATTCAATTTTATAATAATCTGTAACCCTTGGTTCCAGAAATATTTTTCTAACCTCATCATAATCCCTGATTTCCCCACCAATATTTCTCAGTACGTTCTCAAGATTCTTGTGCTCATTTATGAGTTTCAAAGCCTTTTTAGGCCCGATCCCTTTTACTCCCTCATTGAAGTCTGTTCCAACAAGAATACCTATATCCACAAGCTGCTCGACCGTAACACCAAGATGCTTCAGCACGTTTTCTGTTCTTATCTCCTCAGGCTCAACATTAACATAAACATTTTTCCTTGGCAGCTTCCTTCTTCCGGTAACAGTAAGATTTCTGATTAAAACAGGGGCGTTGAAAAGCAGAACATCAAAATCCTGGCTTCCAACAGCATAAACATCCCCTTTTTTGACCATGTAACCTGCCTGTGCCTCCCCCTCAGATGGCGCCTGAATAAAAGGAACACCAAGAGCATTCAGAAGATGCTTAGATTCATCAACCATCTCAGGCGTTAATCTTGAGGACTGCATCGCCTTTGTCCTTGCTTTCTCAATGTCGCCTTCCTCAAGTGCTTTTTTCCATTCCTCAGCAGCCTTATTTCTTATGTTGCTTCTTCCTTCAATCGTGGTCATTTTCAAAGGACTCGGTTTTCCATCAAAAACATACACCAATTTTATGCCTGCCTCAATAAGGTTTGCTGTCCTGTACAATAATCCTGTAAGATGTGATGTAACCCTATCATTTGAATCAGTGAGCGGTGTTCCATCAGGCTGACGTATTATTGAAATAAACTGGTACAGGGCGTTGTATGCGTCTATTGCTATTATCTTACTCTGAAAATCAGTTAGCTTCCTGTTTTCCTTTGGAACGATGCCTCCCAGGTCTACACCCATAGGTTATGGAATATGTTTGTATTAAAAAGGTTTTTTCCTATTGTAAAAACATTTACATACAAATAAACCATTTACGAATATGATGAAAAAGTTTTATCCTGTTATAGCAATGGCATGTTTTTTTGTTATAGCGCAGCTCATGGCAATAGCAATAACCCCAACATTCAAGGAAGAAAATGTTCAGGCGTTTGAGAACCCTGAAAATGTTGGGAACGCAATTTTTTATATAGCAGTCATTTTGGTCTTCACAGCATTACTCCTGACAATAGCAAGATATGGTTTCAAAAAACTGATTCGAGGAATCATATTATTTGCTGTTGGGACAACAATGTTTTATGTTTTTTATCCACTTCTATGGAAAATAATTCCCTACGACATCGACCTCGGCATATTAATTGACATCCCCCTCTCCCTATCCATTATCCTTGCGGTTTTTTTCACCATTGCCCTGTACAAGCATCCTGAATGGTACGTTGTTGATGCTGTCGGGATTGTGATAGCAGCCGGCGCTGCATCCATCTTTGGTTTATCGCTCGCAATACTCCCGACAATGGTTCTCCTTGTTGCTTTAGCGGTTTATGATGCTGTTGCTGTTTATAAGACAAAGCATATGATTTCACTGGCAGATTCTGTTGTTGACCTGCGCCTCCCTGTTCTGCTTGTTGTCCCAAAAAAATCATCCTATTCTTTACTAAAGCAGAAAAGGCTGAAGGAAGAGATTGAAAAAGGTGAGGAGCGTGAGGCAATGTTCATGGGACTTGGTGATGTTGTCATGCCATGCATACTTGTTGTTTCCTCATTCAGGTTTGTCGGCAGCCCGGTTGTCACCTTCTCAACATTATTAGGAGGATTAATTGGTTTCATCATCCTCATGTGTTTTGTAATGAAGGGGAAACCTCAGGCAGGACTCCCGTTACTGAACTCTGGCGCAATACTCGGATATCTTATATCATATTATGCTGTTTTCCGGAATACCGGGTTTGGTATGGTGATATGAAAATACTTGATTGACAACAGTATAAACGCAGACTTTTATAGAAAGTTTTATTACCCAAAAAACTATATCCTTTCAAAAAGGTGAAGAAAATGGTTGAATACGAAACAATAAAGGCTGAAAAGATAAAGTTTGGAAGGAACAACTTCATAGAGGTTGCGAGGAAGAAGGCTATAGCTGAGGAGGGTGTGAACGAATATATTTCACTCACAAGAGGGTATTTTTTACCCGATGGTACTGAAAGATTCAAAAAATCCTTCACCGTGCCAGATGATCCTGAGGTAAAAAAGTTTATCTCAGAAAAAATAATGGAATTTTGAAAGGTGTAAGTGAAACAGGTATAAGTGGTAAGTTGTAAGGGGTAAGTGAACAGAGCTTATCCCTTAAACGTTACACCTTAAACCTTTAAGTAATCAGAAACACATTTTCCCTTATGTATCATGCAGATGTAATTATAAATTTGAAAAAAGGTGTTGCAGACCCTGAAGGTGTCAACACAAAAAAAGCTCTGGAAATGCTCGGTTTTAAGGTTAAAGATGTGAGCGTTGCAAAAATTTTTAGAATAAAACTTGGGGCTAAAAATAAAAAGGATGCTGAAAAAAAGGCGGATGAAATGTGTAGAAAACTGCTTGCAAATCCTGTGATTCATGATTATAAAATAGTGGTGAAATAAATGAGGTATTTTCATGAAATAAATATTAAGGATGCAAATGACGAAAGGTTAATGCAGATTAGCAGGGAATACGGTCTTGCATTGAGCCTTGACGAGATGAAAAAAATTAAGGAGCATTTTCTTGGGAAAAAAAGGAATCCAACAGATGTTGAACTTCAGAGTGTTGGTCAGGCTTGGTCCGAGCACTGCTGCTACAAAAGCTCAAAATCCACGTTAAAAGAGTTTGTTTTTGGAATAGATAATGGCAGGGTTATTTCAAGGGAGGATGCGGGTGTAGTTGAGTTTGATGAAAAGCATGCCTATGCTTTAAGGATAGAAAGCCACAACCATCCATCCGCTGTTGAACCGTATGGTGGTGCTGCAACAGGCATAGGGGGCATTGTTAGGGATATCCTTTGCATGGGATGCCAGCCAGTGGCACTTGTTGACCCTTTGTTTTTCGGGAATCTTGACATAGAATATAAAGAACTTCCAAAGGGTGTTAAGCACCCAAAATACCTTTTTTCGGGTGTTGTCTCAGGCATAAGGGATTACGGGAACAGGATTGGCATACCAACTATTGCTGGATGTGTTTGCTTTGATAAAGATTATGTTGGCAATCCTCTTGTGAATGTTGGCTGTGTCGGCATAGGGAAAAAAGAGAATATAACAAGGAGCGCTGTGAAAAAACCGGATGATTTACTTGTTCTGGCAGGTGGAAAAACAGGGAGGGATGGAATACATGGTGTTACATTTGCCTCTGAGATATTGACAGAGAAATCAGAGGATGAGAGCAGGACTGCTGTTCAGCTTGGGGACCCTATAATGAAAGAACCACTTATTCATGCGTGTCTTGAATGTGTTGAAAAAAAATTGCTTAATGGTATGAAAGACCTTGGAGGTGGAGGATTAAGCTGCGTTGTTGGTGAGATGGCACTCGCAGCAGGCTTTGGTGCAGAGGTTGAGTTAGATAAGGTTCCTTTAAAAGAAAAAGGACTTAAACCCTGGGAAATATGGGTTTCTGAGAGTCAGGAAAGAATGATGCTTGCGGTTGATGAAAAAAACCTTGAACCTGTTTTAAATATTTTTAAAGGATGGGATGTTCCAGCTGTTGTTGCTGGAAAAGTCATACCTGAAAAGGTTGTCAGGCTGTTTTATCAGAAGGTAAAGGTTTTTGACATGGATTTGGGATTTCTGACAGAGGGTCCTGTTTACTGCAGAGGCAGGACTCCGAAAAAAAAGATGCGAAGGGAAAAAATACCAAATGAACCGAAGGATTATAACGGACGTCTCCTAAGAATTTTGTCCTCAGCAAACATAGCAAGCAAGGAATGGGTAATCAGGCAGTATGACCATGAGGTAAGAGGAGGTACGGTGATAAAAACATTGCAGGGAAAAATTGATTCTTCAACACACGCTGATGCATCCGTGATAAAACCATTAGAGCATTCTTTCAAAGGTCTAGCACTGTCTGTTGCATCCAACCCCTATTTTACATTCATTAATCCTTTAAACGGCGGAAAATCCATTGTTGATGAGGCATGCAGGAACCTTGTTTCTGTTGGTGCAAAACCTGATTCCTTAACCGATTGCCTGAATTTCGGAAACCCTGAAAAACCAGAGGTCATGTATGATTTCTATGAGACTGTGAAGGGCATGGGTGAAATATGCTCATATCTAAATATTCCAATGCCATCCGGTAACGTGAGTTTCTACAATGAGACAGAAAAAGGCGGCATTCCGCCAACACCCGTTGTCCTTGGTGTTGGCATAGTTGATGACATAAGAAAGTGTGTTACAGTGGACTTGAAAAAGGAAGGAAACCCATTATATTTGATAGGTGAAACAAAAAATGAGATGGGCGGCTCAGCATATTACAGGCTTGTTAAAGGGCATTCAAACTATATTCCGGATGTTGACAAGGAAAAACTGAAAAAAAGCATAGAATCTTTGCTTAACGCAGTGAAAAAAGATTATGTTGCCTCTTGTCATGATGTTTCAGACGGCGGTCTTGGCGTGTGTTTATCAGAGATGTGCATCGGTGGAAACATTGGCAGTATTCTTGACATAAGCAGAATCAACAATCTAAGAACAGATGTAAAACTTTTCTCAGAATCAAACACCAGATGGGTTGCTGAGGTGAAAAAGGAAAATGAAAAAAGCTTTGCTAATGAAATGAGAGACATCAAAATATCAAAGATAGGTGAAGTAAAAGGTGAAAACCTGATTATCAGGGATAAAAAGGAAATAATAAATCTTCCAGTAGACAAAATAAAAAAGGAATGGGGAAACACATTGTGGAGGAGAATGGGATGAACAACTCAGGCATCAAAATATGCATACTGAGAATTGAGGGAACGAACTGTGAGGATGAAATGTACTATTCCTTTGAAAGACTTGGCGCGAAACCAGAGCTCGTCCATCTTAAACAACTGATTAGTAAAAATTTGTTTGATTACCAGTGCCTTATGATACCTGGTGGTTTTTCAACAGGTGACTATGTTCGTGCAGGCGCAATATTTGCTTCACTCATAAAAAGTAGGCTTAGTAAGGAAATAAAAAAATTTGTTAAGGAAGGATACCCAGTAGGAGGAATATGTAATGGTTTCCAGGTTCTTGTTGAACTTGGATTACTCCCTGGTTTTGACAGAAAAATGAATATTAATGCTGTTTTAACAATCAATGATTCAAACAGGTTTGAATGCAGACCAACATTTCTAAAACATGAAAATAACGGCAACTCTGTTTTCACAAAAAAAATCCAAAAAAACAGGGTTCTTATGATACCATCCGCGCATGCTGAAGGAAAATTCTTATTCCAAAAAGACAGGGAAGAAAAGTATTTACAAAGATTGATTGATAATGACCAGATTGTTTTCAGATATGTAAATGAAAACGGTGAGTACGCAGGTTATCCCTGGAATCCAAACGGCTCATTTTACAACATTGCAGGCATATGCAGCCCGGAAGGAAATGTTTTCGGAATGATGCCTCATCCAGAAAGGGTTTTTTACAGGTATCAGCATCCTGACTGGACAAGAACAAAAAACAAGTCTGATGGCGATGGAAAAATTGTTTTTGAGTCTGTGCTGGAGTATATTAGAAAGAGGTTTTGAGGATGGGAAAAATATATTATGTCTCAAAAGAATACTTCATAGGAGTTGTGAAATATGAGTGAAATCAACCTAAGATTAAGAATAGTAGCATACTACAATCAATTCTCGTCAGATAAACCTGTAGGTTCCTGGGGTGTTAGTCCTATATCAAAAGAAGAAGCTAAGAGAGGCTCAATAGGATACGGGCGAGAAATATTTTCGAAGATGGCGAAAGATTATGGCATAGAGACAAAAATTGTGGACTTATCAGTCAACCCAGAGAAAGGTGAGAAAATTGGCTCTGTAGAAAGTTATAGGCCTAAAATAGTGATAAATGGCGAACTTATGTTTACAGGCATGCCAAAAGAAGGGGATTTAAGAAAGGAGATTGAGAAAAGACTCAAAAGTTTGGATGCAGTTTAATTTATCGCGGGTATAATGATTAAAGTTACTGAAAGGGGGGAAGTTGAGAATGCTCTTTACAGATATCATTCAGAATTAGCTTCAGTAATTCTCAGAGAAGTAGGAGATTTTTCTGGAAGAAATATAGTTGAAATTGGCTCTGGATCCGGTACATTTACATTACCGTTATTAGAAAAACTTGGAGCTAATTTTGATAAGTTTCATTGTGTTGATTCATACCCAGGACCTTATGAGTATGATAAAAAAATTCTTGAGTCAAAGATGATAGAGAAAGATAAAATTGTGATCCATGATGTAGATGCAAAAGAAATTGACAAAATTCTAAAGGATGTTGACTTAGTAATTGGACATGAAATTCTATGTGACCTGAATCTTGAGCAGATAAGAGAGGTTATGGGTTCATGTTTTAATGTTTTGAGAACTGGTGGTTTGTTCATCCATTCTGAATTTTCACCATTTGCTTTAAATGAATCTGAAAAGATGTTGCAAATAATTAATGAATTTTCTGATGAGCCAATATCTGACACAAGATGGTTTTCGCCAACCGCAGATGAATTAGCAGGACTATCAGCTGATGCTGGTTTTGAATCAATCAAAGTTGAATATAGGAAAATCCCGATAAAATTTCTGGGAGAAGCTGCAATTGAGATGGTAAATAGATGGAAAACCAAAAGAGAATTTTTTGATAAATATCAAGAGGAATTAGAAAAGGTTGGTATAGAATATCCAATGGAGCAGATATTGTATTGCAGGAAATAAAGATTTATTTTATTTTTTTATTCTCCCATCCTCCACAGCACCTAACAGAAACTTATTTATATAAAATAAGTATATACCTTATGTATAACAGGATGTAGTTGTATGCTTTACCCAGAGTATAATAATAAGAGGATTGTGCCTACAAGGTCAGCATACTATGAACTAATGGATCTAAAATTGGACCTGTTTGAAATCTTGGATGTATTCGAAAATGGCTATGATTGCGCAAAAGGTAAAAGAGAAAAAGGAACGATAGAAAGATGTTTAAAAAAAGGGAAAAAAGTGTTAAGGGCCGTGATGGCAGAAGGAGAATTCTCATACCCTGATGGATGTGTAGAGAATGTCTACTGGCTGCCACATGTGTCTGAGGAAACATTCAAAAAAAGAAGGAGGAAAAGAATATGAAAAAGGATTTAGAGGAAGGGAAACCTACATGCATCAAATGTAAAAAGGCAATGGAGCCTGTCCAGATCAAACTGGGAACAATAAATGCCAGGGCATGGAAATGCAGTAAATGTGGGGAGGAAATACTGCATCCGCTGGACGCAGAAAAGGCGCTGCTGATGGCTAAACTGAAAAAAGGAATAAAACTCAAGGTCGGAATACTGAACAAGGCGCCATATGTGCGTTTTCCAAAAGAGTTCCATAAATTATTGCATAAGGGTGAAACAGTGTCTTTGAGTGCAAAAGCGCCAGGGAATTTTTTCATGAGGATTGAAAAAGGACCTTAAACCAGTCCCCCATTCTCCACAACAACCTTTTTTCCTAACAACAGAAAAGCAAACTTTTATATGATAGCAGAATGCTATCATTATTGTGATAACATGACTGAGACACAAGTGATATTTAGGGTGGATGACAGGATGCTGAGAAGTCTGGACAGGTTTCTGAAGATTTCTGGTTTTAGAACAAGGAATGAGTGGTTCAGGAGCAAGGTTAGAGAATTTCTTGAGGACATGGAAAGGGGAAAAGCGTTAAAAGCCGTAAAGAAACTCACAGTAAAAGGAGTAACTGAGGAGGAAATACTCAGGATGGTGAAAGACTGGAGGAAAAGGGAGCATTAGATATTTATTTTTTTATTCTCCCATTCTCCACAACAACCTTCCCATTCTTTATAACAGTATCAACAATATTCATTCCTAATTTGTATGGTATGCTTTCATAGTTTGGAACGTTTAATATTAATATGTCTGCTTTTTTTCCAACCTCAAGACTCCCAATTTCTTTTTCTTTTCCTATGGCGAATGCTGCATTGATTGTTGATGCGCTTATTGCCTCAGCAGGCGTCATTTTCATGTTGTAGCATGCCAATGCTATTATGAATCCCATGTTGTTTACCCAGCAGTTAGGGTTGAAATCAGAGGCAAGCGCAACCGGTAAACCATAGTCTATGTATTTTCTTGCATCAGCATATTTTTCCATTGTTGTAAAGGATGTTCCTGGGAGAAGAACACCAATCACGCCTTTTTCAGCCATTTTTTTTATTCCTTTGTCAGATGCTCTCAGGAGATGGTCAGCTGAGACGCAGCCAATTTCTGAGGCAAGTTCCGCGCCGCCTGTGCAGTATAGTTCATCAGCATGAATCTTTGGTGTAAGACCAAATTTTTTCCCTTCGTTCAGTATTTTTCTTGCCTGCTCTATTGTGAAAACATTTTTTTCGCAGAACACGTCACAGAACTCTGCAAGATTTTTGATTCTTGGGAGCATTTTGTTGAGTATTAAATCTGTGTATTCATCAGGGTTATTTTTAAATTCTAATGGTACAGCATGCGCCCCAAGAAACGTTGGGACAATATCAGCAGCATGCCTTTTGTTCAACTCATTGATTACTTTCAGGCATTTTATTTCATCCTTAGGGTTTAAACCATACCCTGTTTTTATTTCAACGGTTGTTGTGCCATTGAGGAGCATTTCATCAAGCCTTCGTAACCCAAGAGCAACAAGTTCTTTTATGTCTGCTTTTCTTGTCTTGTTAACAGTAAAATGTATCCCGCCGCCGCTTTCCAGTATCTCAAGGTATGTTTTTCCTTTTAGTTTCATTTTCAGCTCATTTTCCCTTGAACCAGAGAAAACAAGATGTGTATGGCAGTCAACAAAACCAGGCATCACAACTTTGCCTGAGGCATCAATGATTTTTTTGGAATCGGTCTTTATCTTTTTATCAACCCTAAAAATTCTGTTGTTTCTAACTGCAATTGCACCATCATTTATTATCCCCAAATCCTCCATCTCACCTTTAACTTTGGTTTTATCAGATTTTACTGTAAGCAGTTGAATTGCATTTTTAATCAACAGCTCGGATTTCATAATAGGGTATTAGATACATATTTTAATAACTTATGCTATACACAATACTATGAAAATCCTCTTTGGGCCTGCAGGCATACCCCTATCATGTAAGGGCAGAACCATATTGGATGGCATAATAGACACAAGAAAACTTGGTCTTGATGTAATGGAAATAGAGCTGCTAAGGGTAGATGCAAACATAGGAGACATTGATAAGATTAAAAAGGCATCAAGGGAACATAACGTTAAACTTTTTATGCATGCACCATACTACATAAACCTCTCAGGAAACAAGGCTGAGGTGGAGAAATACATAGAGATTATTAAGGAAAGCGGTGTCCTTGCATCGCATCTGGGTGCAGAAATACTAATTGTGCATCCTGGAATGTACCACAAAAGCAAAAAAGAGTCCATGGAAAGTATTGCCAGCAGCATCAGGCGTCTGAGGGATTCGTTTTCTGATAGAGGATTGAAATGCAGGATTGGCATAGAAACATCAGGTAAGCAAGGTTTGTTTGGAACTGTAGATGAAATTGTCACAGTATGTAAAAGGGTGAAAGGCATAATCCCAGTTATCAATTTTGCTCACATCCATGCAAGAGGAAACGGCTGTTTAAAGACTAAAGAGGATTTTCAGCAGATATTTGACAAATTAAAACCATTAAACCTTAAGTCATACTACACGCATTTTTCAGGTGTTGTGTATGAGAACGGAGATGAGGTAGAGCTTACACCGATGAAGAAAAGCGACCTGAAATTTGAACCTCTTGCAGAGTGTATTCTAACCAACAAATATGACATTATAATAATATCTGGCTCACCACTTCTGGAGCATGATGCAATATACATGAGGTTGATCCTGGACAGGGTGAAGGAGAAGATGTCGAAAAAGAAGCCAGAGGTAAAAAAAGTTGAGAAGAAACCGGAAAAGGTTGTAGCAAAGAAGGCCTTAAAAAAGAAGTCTGAGAAGGTTGTTGGGAAGAAGAAAATAGCAAAGAAGAAACCTGTGGAACTAAAGAAACATAAGAAGGTCGTTAAAAAAACAATGAAAAGAAAAATAGGGGAAAAGATGAAGGTTAAAAAAGCAGTGAAAAAGAAAAAAGTAAAAGGTAAAATAGGGAAAAAGGCAAAGCCTAACGCAGTGAAAAAGAAACTGAAGAAAACAAAGAAGCCAAAAAAGGTTTTGAAAAAGAAAAAAATAATAAAAAAGAAGAAGTCTAAGGCTGCAGGGGAAAAAGTTGTTAAAAAACCAAAAGAGATTAAAAAAACAAGACTTGCACTCCTACATGAGGCATATGAGAAAAAGAAGAGGGAATATGAAAAACGGAAGAAGGCAGGAAAAAGATGAATATTAAAACGGAGGAAATGAAGTTTTAGATATGTCTGACATCTGGATTATGGCTGGGTTAATTTGTTTAATAATTCTACTGTTCCTCTCCGCATTTTTTTCAGCATCAGAGATTGCATTGATTTCATTAAGCAGGGTGAGGGTAAGGCAGGAAATAGAAAAAGGAAAAAAGGATGCAATAATCATTCAAAACCTGCTGAAAAATCCTCAGAAACTTATTGGGACAATGCTCATTGGCAACAACATAGTAAACGTGTTCGCATCAATTCTCGCAACCGCAATGGCGATAAGAATATTCGGTGATGTCGGCATAGGCGTTGCAACATTTGTTATGACACTTACAATTCTCATATTTTGTGAAAACACACCAAAGGCGTTTGCTGTCAGAAACGAGAAATTTGCGCTCAGAATTGCTAGGCCTGTTAAAGCAGTTGTTTTTTTGCTAAGCCCGGTTGCTGTAGTATTAACCGCTGTTTCAAACATCATCATAAAGGCGTTTGGTGGAAAACCGCCTGAAAAAAAGGCTGTAACTGAGGAGGAAATCAAAATGATGCTGAAAATGGGTGAGGAGGAAGGAACAATAGAAAAGGATGAGAGAAAAATGATAGATGATGTTTTTGAGTTTGATGAAACAAAAACAAAAGAGGTAATGGTTCCAAGGGAAAATATTGTATGTATCTCTGAAGATAAAACTGTTGGCGCTCTCATAAACCTGGTAAGGGAAACAGTTTTTTCAAGAATCCCTGTGTACAGAAACAACATTGATAATATTGTAGGAATGATTCACGTAAAGGATACATTAGAACTTGATAATGATGTACCAATCTCCAATATTCTAAGACCAATCCTCAGAATAAAAACAACAGAAAAAGCAGATGAGGTTCTCAGGGAGATGCAAAGGAAAAGAACCCATATTGCAGTTGTTACTGATGAAAACAATAAAACAGTTGGTCTGGTTTCAATGGAGGATTTAATAGAGGAAATAGTAGGGGAAATAGCGGATGAGCATGAATGAAAATGTTTATCATCTTTTATGATTATTCAAAATAGTATGATTTCTGAGAAAACAATAAGAAATCGGTCGGAATTCTATGATGTTGATGTAAATTCCTCCCATTTTTTATTGCATAGCAGGAATATAAATTCTGATGCAATAAAAAACACAACGGTTGAGTTGCTGAGGAATGCTGCTACAAAACTTCCTTCTGATGTTAAGAAAGCATTAAAGAAGGCTTATGAAAAAGAAAAAGGAATAGCAAAAACAAACATGAAAACAATACTTGACAACATAACGCTTGCAGAAAAATCAAAAACACCGCTCTGTCAGGACACAGGCATAATGGTTTTTTATGTTAAAAACCCGGTAAAAAATATTGAAAAAGCAATAATAAGCGGTGTTAAGGAGGCAACAAAAATCCTACCATTAAGACCGAATGCTGTTCATCCACTCTCAAGGGAAAACACTAACAACAATGTTGGTGAAAAAATACCGTACATAAACTATGAGTTCACAGATGATGATTTCACTGAAATCACTGTTTTGCCAAAAGGCGCAGGCTCAGAGAACATGTCAGCGTTTACCATGCTTAGCCCCTCGGATGGAATAAAAGGCATGAAGGAGTTTGCATTAAAAACAGTAATAAATGCAGGTGGAAAACCATGTCCTCCAACAATTGTTGGAATAGGAATAGGCGGTACAGCAGATTTGTCAATGAATCTTGCAAAAAAGGCATTGCTCAGACCATTAAACAAATGTCATAAAGAAAAGAAAATCGCTGAACTTGAAAAACAACTATATAACGCATTTAATCTTACAGGTATAGGTCCTATGGGTCTTGGAGGAAAAACAACGGTTCTTGGCGTGAATATTGAGTATGCATCCTGCCACACAGCATCACTGCCTGTAGCAATTAATTTTCAATGCTGGGCTGCAAGGAAGGCGACTGCGAGGATATACCGGGATGGTAAGGTGGAATACCTGTAGAGGGTAATATGATAATTCCATTACCACTAAAACTTGATATTGAAACCAAAAAGATACCCTTAGTTACTATCTCATTAATCCTTATTAATTCCGCGATATTTGGATTATGCATCTATTTTGGAAATTTAGAAGAGATCAGGGCTTCCTATGGTTTAGTTCCTAAAGACATCTGCGCACTTCAAAAATTACATACTCTGATTACCTCAATGTTTTTACATGCAAACATCTCACATATTGTTGGTAACATGTGGTTCTTATGGCTTTTTGGTCCATCCGTCGAGGAGACATGCGGAAAATTTAGGTATATCCTGTTGTATCTAATATGCGGCCTAATCGGTAGTTTTCTTGCTGTTTTAGTCGGTCCATCCGGCAGTGTTGCTATAATTGGAGCATCCGGCGCAATCTCCGGCATAATCGGTGCATCTATCCTGCTGTTTTCTTCCGAGAACATAAAATGTTTACATCCATTCTGGCTACTTTTACTTCTTCACGGTGCACGCAAAATTACTATAAACATCCCTGCAGTTTTCTGGGGAGTAGCATGGTTGATCTATCAGGTTGTGTGGATTTTTGTAGCAGCATCGTTTAACATAGTCCACTTCGGGTATTTGGCACATTTTGGTGGTTTTTTCGCAGGCATATTCCTAATACATTTCTTCATGGTATCAGAACCAATCTCCAGAAAAAAGCAGATTGAACTAGAATCAGATAGGCTCATAAAGGCAGATGCACCAAAATCTCTCACTGAGATATACATGGAGAAGCAGAAAAAACTTGGTGTTGCTCCTGAGCCCGGGAAAAAGGCGGCTAACCCCCTACTTCTTAGATGTAAAAAATGCGGCGAGATAATAAGAATCATGGATATGAAACGGCCGTTAAAAATCAGGTGTCTAAAGTGTGGTGGTGAAGGAATACTGCGATAAATTAAAATGACAGACAGTCAATACGGTGATATATGGTGAAAATGAAAATCAGTCTGCCTGCGGACAAAGAAGAAATCAGGAAACTGAAAACCGGAGACATTGTTTACCTTAATGGAATATTTTATACTCTCAGGGATGAAGGGCATATCAGGGCATTAAAAATGTATGAGAAAAATAAAAAACTCCCTGTTGATTTCAAAGGTGGTGCAATATTTCACTGCGGACCCATAATGAAAAAAACAAAAAAAGGATGGAGTGTTATAGCAGCAGGTCCTACAACAAGTGCAAGGATGAACCCATTAGAGCCAGGGTTCATAGAAATTTTCAGACCTGGTTTTATCATAGGTAAAGGGGGAATGAATAAAAAAACAAGAAACGCGATGAAAAAACATGGATGTGTTTATTTATCAATGACCGGCGGCGCGGCAGCATTAGGGGCAAAAGGTATTAAAAAAGTTCATGATGTTTACTGGTATGAGCTCGGCATGCCTGAGGCATTATGGGTTCTTGAAGCAAAAATTTTTGGTCCTTTAATTGTTTCCATGGATTCAAATGGTAGCAGTCTTTATGAAAACGTGGAAAAAAATGTTGAAAAGAATTTGGTTAAGGTGAGGAAAAGGTTAGGATTATGAACTTCTTTGAAAAAGATGATAAATATTTATAATGAAAAGTTTTATATTCTTCGTAGTCTATTAGAATACGGTGATAAAATGGCTTACAAAGTATTGACTGTAAGAATGCCTAAAAACATTGTCAATGAAATCAGCAATTTATCCTCGGATGAGAATGTAGAAAAATCTGTTTTGCTGAGGCAGCTGCTCTCATTAGGTCTGAAGCAAAAAAGGATTCAGCGTGCTATTGCGAAATACAAAACAGGAAAAATATCATTTGGAAAGGCTGTTGAACTTTCCGGGATTGATTACAGGGCATTTATAAATGAGATGAAAAAAACAGGAGAAATTACGAGATACCCAAAAGAACGTCTTCTTGAAGAGGCCAGGGATTTATGATTGTTTCTGATTCAGGACCATTAATATGGCTTGCCAGATACCAATTGTTAGATTTGCTTCAAAAATTTTTTGACAAAATAGTAATCCCATACAGTGTTTACAAAGAGGTTGTAGTCGTCGGAATAAAAAAAGGTTATAATGATGCCTACGAGGCAAAGGACAAAATTGATGATTTTATTTTTATAAAAAAAGGGAAATATGACAAAAAAACTATAAGAAAGATTGAGAAGTCATTTGGGATTACTTTGGGTAAAGCCGAGGAAGACTGCATCTGCCTAGCAAAAGAACTGAAAACAATGTTTTTGACAAACGATGAGGAAGCATCAATAGTTTCTAACAAAATTGGTATAAAAACAAAAGGTGTTCTTTATATTCTTCTCAGGGCAGTAAAGGAAAGAATGATGGAAAAGGACGAGGTTCTAAAAATATTTGAAAAAATGATTGAGGATGGCTTCTGGATAAGCCCTCAAACAGTTCTACAGTTCAGGGGATTGATAGAAAAAATGTAATGGAAGCAGGTTTTTATTTC
>Ga0100392_1002505_pt1 | contig 17031 bp, 9 predicted proteins | sample CryGeymeta201516_FD_81548 | JGI IMG/M metagenome (GOLD analysis project Ga0100392, IMG submission 81548) | Groundwater microbial communities from Crystal Geyser aquifers in Utah, USA - Crystal Geyser metaG 2015-16 | ecosystem: Environmental > Aquatic > Deep subsurface > Groundwater | place: USA... | reverse complement strand
GACCGAGAGAGCACTACCGGAAACCGTAAGGAAGGGTTTAAAAAAAAATCCGGCACCGAATCCGGGAATGCCCTCTGGGTCGTATTATAACTACCGTAAGGATTGGCCTAAGTTTCGTTGGGGGGCTTCATCATTTATCTCACAACAGCAACTTCTCCGCTTCTGACCGCACGTATCTATCCCTGCATTATTTGTTTCTTTATTTCCAATTAATTCGCAACAATAAATAATCTCTTTCATGGCTAATCGAACCTGTTAAAGATGGACACACTAGCAGCTTACGGATCATCGGATGATGATTCGTCTTCTGCTGCCAGTGCCACTGCCACTGCCACTGCTACTGCTAGAGCAGTTGCTACTGCTCCAGCTGCAGCTACTGCTAATTCTACTGCATCATCATCTTCGGCAATAAATCAGCCAGAACCTCCTACTAAACGCTCCAGGCCATCTTCCTTCTTGCCTGTACCTTCGATAAGCTCACAACATCAGCCATCATCTTTGGTGGAGTGGGATACAGACTACATCTCGGACTACAGACATACCACAACAGCCGCCAGCAACAGCAGTAACAAGAACGCAAAGTATTTACAAGACAGGCTAGAGCGCAGTGCTGCTCGTCTCGAACAGTTCGCGTCAGAGGTAGGATACGCAACACAACTTAAATCACAGCACGGCTTTCACAATCCTTGCTTCATGGAAAATGCAGCGCAACAATTGGGTGTTCAACAGGTCATGACACCATCTGCGGGGAGGACAGAAGCATTCGAAGACTACGAGTTTAACATTCTGGAACTAGAAGAACAAGTTCGTATACAGGAATTTCAAAATGCACAACAAAATCAGCAGCAATAACAACAACTTTAAATGAATACAGATGGAGTCCTGGAACCTACATGACGATAAGATTGCTACCAGGTACCATGAAAATACAGGAAGGTATTCAGAATAAACAATTAAATGACAAGCATGAGCTGCTTGCTCATTCCAACTAGCCTGGCTTGCTAGAGGGTACGTAATGACTTGGTTTCGGCGAGTTCGAGCTAAATTCGAACAGAGAATAGGTGGTAGATGCAGCTCACAGCACCACTCCTTGTCACTATATTCACGACGGTAGATGTAAAATCGCCCAGAAGTTATAGCACATTAAAGAAATATGACTGAAATTCCTTTTCTTACGCAAAAATGCCTCCATCTTCCAAGTCTCTGCGAAAGGCGGCAATATCATCGACGCCCAACACCAAGCCCTCGGCGGGACGCTTGTTAGCCATCAAAGCGTAGCCGGTGCTCTTGGGGGGTACTGGAGATGACGCGGGTCCCTCTCGGGGAACAACTTGCGTTATCAAGACACGACTGTTGTTTCCGGTATAGATGCGGTCCCAAAATTCCAAGAGATCATCCTTATTGAGCTCCAACAACGCGAGGACTTCGTTCTGAATGCGACTGTATTCCAGTCGCCCGCTGGCAATCTCGGCCCAATTCCGCATCACTTCCGTGGCCAAGGTCTTGTCGGGTTCGAGCTTCCGGTCGATCAATCCCTTGACGTAAGTACCAAAATCTTGCTTGGGAAGCTTTTCCAAGCTGGTTCGGATGCCATCCATGTACTTTAATGTTTCCGTTGTCAATGTTTCCACGGGAGCAACGCTGGATTGCACGATAAAGGAAAGAGTGCGAGTATTGCCGAGTCCTCGAACACCCGAGGACACAATATAACCAAGTTGCTGACGAGTCCTCAGGTCGTCGTAAAAGGGTTGCTCTACAATAGAGCTTATGAGGTCAATCAGGACGTGGTCTTCGGCACTTTCTCCGAGAGATTGAATCATAATATAACTAGCCGAGTTTTGATTATCAGGATTCGGTTCCGCCACGACCAATCGCGTTCTTCGAGCACCGGAAGGAACTTTACCATTGGATGTTACTGGTGTTGGTAATGGAAGAGGTATGAGTTGATCTGGGACGTCATCGTCAGGAATGCTTCGAAAACCGAGTGTCTTATCCAGCTGCTTGACAAGATTCTGAGCTTCCTCTTCATCAAAATTTCCTTGTACCAGGGCTTGTCCTCTGCCTGACGACCACACAGACGAGGCATACGTAGTCAAGTCTTGAAGGGTTGCCTTGTCCGTGGCCTCCCGCAATTCTTCATTGGTGTACTGGAACCGGAGTGGCTGAATGTTCAAAGTAGCATAGTAGGAAGCATGGGCATAAGGTTGCTTAAAATCAAAGGCCGCTAGTGCACGCTTGAGTTGATCCTTGTACCTTTCAAATTCGTCTTCATCCTTTGGAAGAATTTGCTTGATATCTTTCGAGATTTTTTGTGAGATGTAGGCAGCAAATTTTGGTAGCTTGTCGTTGTAACCGCCGAAAGTAAGTCTAACACCTCGTGGCAGTATTTTAACATCGTACGATAACCCTGCAAGGCCCGCGTCATATGCATATTCCCCTAGTTTGTCCACAGTGCATGCGTCGTAAAAATTCGAGAGGGCTGCGTTGTCGGCAGAGGCAAACACTTCGCGCGTCAAGAGCTGGAACACTACGAAAGCCTTTGGCAATCCAAATCGATCGTCTTCCTTAAAATGAACAGTCCAACGACCGTCACCGGTAGCATCACGAATGACGGTAGGAGGAGGAATAGGAGCGATTCTAGTCTCAAAATCATTGGCGGGTGGCTTTTGCCGGGGAGGTATATTGATGCGTAAACCTGCTTCCGACGGAATGAATACGTTCTTTTTCGGGTACGAGATCTTCAGAGCATCCGGGCTGGGACAGTTTCGCCATTGACTAAGAGTCTCCGGTGGAATAGGCTTCACAGAATACTTTGTACCATACCATTTTTCAACCTTGTCGGTCTTGCCCTCAAAGTCTTTGCTGGTAACAGTAATCATTACATTGTTCAAAGAAATTTTTGAGACATACTCCTCCAATGACTTCTTGGTATTTTCTAGCTGTTTTTTAGAGGAGAAGCCCGTGCGTGGCTCACTCGTATCCAACAGGTTGTTGTCTGGCCCAATGAGAGCAATTCGTCGTGGCCCCGCAACATACAAGGGAGGAGAGTACTTTTGCATGTTTGTGGAAAGACTCTGGACGTAGTTACCAGCGTTACCTTTGGTGGCGAATCGCCATTCCAATTCACTAAGTTGCAGAACTTCTTGGAAAACATAGTCTGGCACCGGCTTTTCTTTGATCATGTCAAGATAAGTGAAGACAGCTTCAACTACCCTGTTCAAGTTGGCAAATCCACTTTTCGTCAGACCAATGGTGACATCAAAATTTTCAAATTGAGCAAGCTCGCCCTCGCTGGAAGACCCCAGACTATTTGCCCAGCGTTTGCGCTTCAAATACGAAAGCAATGACCCAGGACCCTCGTGACCGATGAGATGGGCTACATAATTCGATTGCTTCTCAAGAAAAGCTTTCTCGCGGTCTTGGTCCGATTCGTAAATCATAGGCCAAGTAAGTGTCAACTGTCGCAGATCTTGCACTGGTACAACTTCCACAATATGCTGGAATGAAGGGATAAGACTGTCGCCATTGTAAGGCGCAATATCTTTCCACTCTTCCTCTGGCTTGCCAACATTTTTGTTGGGTATGGCAGAAAAAGACTTTGCCACATATTTCTCTAGCTTCTCAATTGACTGAGGAGCCACTACCGCAAGAGTCATTTGGTTGGCAGAATAATACCGATCAGTAAATTTGATAAGTTCCTCTCGCAGGTTGATTCCCTTGGCTTTGGTGTTGTCCAGCAGCGTCTTTTTGTTCCCTGTGAAGAATTTGCTGTAGGGATGATGTGCATTGGCACGTGATTTTGACAACTGGTAGGAGCGGAACGAATCTGACTGTAAGTTTTTGGCATTTTCGCTTTCAATAGCATTTAGCTCTCGACCGGTGGCGCTCTCGGTGAAGAGAGGGGAGGCAAAGAGAGCACCAAATCGGTCCAATCCCTCCGCAATCCGAACATCTGCCTCTGCCTCCATGTTGAAAAAGTAGACGGTATCTTCACTGTCCGTATACGCATTACTAAATCCACCATTGCTGGACAAAAACGAGGAAAACCCATCTTCTCTTGGATAGGGCTTGCTTCCCAAAAAGCTCATGTGTTCTGTTGTAAATTTGGTGTTGGAGGTATAAGAAGAACAGAAGCTCGTACATCATGCAATGAACATTTATTGAAATAAGCACGACGTACCCGTAAAATGAGCTAGTCCTGGAATATCATCTGGATCAGAGCATGCACCGACGTGAACATCCTGTTACAGTGAAAAATGATGGAACGAACGATGTGATACAATTGTGTGAGGAGATTTCAAAGAAATTATAAACGTCACAAGTTCACACTTTTGATGGAACCTACCATGGCAGCTGCCGCCTGGTTAGACGATGGATCTGAACAGAGCAGGACCCGCAATCCATTCTCCAAGACGTAAGTTTTATATTCGCGGTCGTCTTTGGGAGGTTTAAGGATGTCGGCATTTTGGAAATCCGTTCCAACAGTTTCTGCGTCCGTTCGGAGGCTGGTAGATTCTTCCGCGGCTTCTGCGGTACTCGTGGTAGAGGTGACAACCGTGGCACTTCCGTAGAGCATCGAGAACAAGAGCTGACGCCGACGTTGGCCGTCCACATCGGCCACTTCCTGGTTTGATAAAGATGACGATGACGATGATGGTTCGTCCTCCGATGTTGACTGCCACAGAGGATTCCTGGTAGCTTTTCGTCGCTCCGCAAAGGATGGCACGCACAGCGGTGGAGATTTTATCGCATTGATTTTTTGCATTATCTTGAAGCTACCATTAACCGGTTGAAATGGGTTTGCTGGATTTGCAAAGAGAGAAAAAGTGCCTGCCAATACCAGGCAAAAGGCGTCAAAAGTGTAATAGCACCTGATAGGCATTGATGTGGCTGCAAAAAAAAAAGCTCTTGTCGAGTTCAGAAATTTATGGAACCTTGATTTTGAATCGTCGGCCGTAGCAAAGTAGGAATAGTCTTTTACTTCAGCTTGTCTTTATTTGTTTTGATGCCTTTTCGTAAGTTGCGATCATCACAACATAATAATAATAATAATAATATTATTATTATCACATCAAGCAATCAAATAATGAGGTGGAGCCGATGAACTTCGATTTAATACAAAGCAAGTAAGCATCCAAATGTTTTCTCCGTTATTACTACTAGTACTAGAGTAAACTCCAGCTAGAAAGCACCTGACATCATCGTACAGATAATCTGTAGAAAATCAAGGCAGATGCACATGCACTCCAAATCTACTTTAAAGTAGTGCAAATTAAAGCTCTCCATGAAAGCTTTCATTTGCTTCATCAAATAGTAAGAGGCGACTATTCCTTAATGAGCTATTGATGATAGTCTCTTATTGAGGCTATGGACCCCAAAAGGACTCAACCTGACACAACGTTAACAGGGGGTAACATACAGTGTAGTTGTCTACAAAATTATTGTTCACTGGTACCACGACCATTATGGAGGAGCCTTGTGTCGTTCCTTTGTCCTGTGAGTCGGTACACAAAACCCAAAATAAGCTTCTATTTTACTAGCAAGAGGTATACGTGCCGAGACATCAGACAAAGGAGGAGCAATAATTTGCACGTTCACACAAACGGCCGCACCTCTACAGCTGTTGTTCCCTTGTCCTGCGCGTCGGTATGCAAAACCCAAAATAAGCTGGTATTTTACTTGCAAGAGGTATACGTGCCAAGACATCAGACAAAGGAGCAATAATTTGCACGAACCACCGCACCTCCAGTGCCTGGCTGTGTCATCCTCATTACTTCACACGAACAGCCGCACCTCTACAGCTGTTGTTCCCTTGTCCTGTGTGTTGGTATCATGCAAAACCCAAAATAAGCTGGTATTTTACTAGCAAGAGGTATACGTGCGGAGACATCAGACAAAGGAGTGAACCAATGATCATGTGCCATTACTATAAAGCTGATTTTTTATTAGCTAAATATACAGCTTTCGAGCTGGGCTTTCTTTTTCTATATTTAAATAAAAATATGAAGATATGCATGGCTAGATATAAAATATTAAAGTTTTGCTAGACAGTCCCTAGTTAATCTGGAGAAGACAAACTCAACGTAAGGTTCAGATAACGGTGCTATTCAGGTTCTTTCTAGTCTAGAGTAGCAGGAGCAAAGCATTAGTAGTCTTTCGTCGGCGAGCTCCAGCAAACACAATACGAACTCTCTTCAAATATTACAGCTAGTAGTTACTAGCTAGTAGCTCTAAATTAGACGTTCTAGTTTTTTTTTAGGAGTGAGCTCTACTAGAGAATTACGAAAGCAGTGTACCACCATATCATTCCTGGCTCGATTGACAGGTCAGCCAATAATTCACCGAATCATCGCATTTTTCAATATCACCAGCCATAAAGTAGCGTCTCGTTCGATCCCATTCAAGATAACGCAAGAGTTGGAAGGCGGGGAAATGTTTGGAAACTACCTACCGTGTCAACACAAACTTGGCATCGCCTGACAAGACTATAACACGAGTGATCAAAAATTATTGAAAGATACAACTGTTAAAAAGTTGTTCTCTGAACTCGTGATGGGGGGGGAATCCTAGACCTGCGGTACTTTCGAAGGGTGTGCTGCCACTAAAAAGGATACAACATGTCTAACCGGACGTACAAACAAAACTCGGTAGTAGAATTCAACTAGCTAGCTATTGCTTCAGATTTTTCTTGCTGCTCTTCTTTTTCTTGGTAAAAGCAACATATATTCAAGACCATTTTCGAGCCACCTTCTCTTCTAGATTCAAGCGTATCGGCTTGTGCCTCACAATGTTCAGGATACCAACAGTTTTGGGGCGTCCTTTATTGCAGTCTCCCTACTTCTAGCGTAGTTTTTGGAAAGAAATACTACTAGCTAGTAAAGTAGACTACTAGTCTAGTAGAAAAAATATGTCGGAACCGGTGAGCGACAAGTTCATGCAGATCGAAGGACAGACATCCACCCAGCCAGCCAGACTGCAACCAGAAGCTTTCGGGGCAAAGTTGTTGCTTGTTTGATGACAGAGTGTATTTTTATTTTTTATTGCAAATACAGAAGACTAGTAAAATTCTTTTTGCTTCTAACATCATAGACCATCATCTCGCTTCTTTCCTGGGCCAATTTTGTTAACAGCTGGAGCACAAGAGTGTCAACCGGATAACTGAATCGATAGCAGCGGACTCTCGGTTGTGAAGTCATTAGCAGCCTGTCTTTAATATACTCTCGAAGGAACTAGAGAACGAGAAGAGAGGATTTCCTTTTCACGGCTGTTGCAAAGCGAACGGAAGAACAAATAAAAACTCCATCCTTCTTCATTTTTCGACGCAATCAACGGCCACACCACCATGCCACCGACCAGTACTACTCGGTCCAAAAGCGATACTACCACCACCACCACCAGCACAAGCAGCAGCAGTAGTAAGCCGAGCGGTAACTCTATTACTACGACCAAAACAACATCTGTCGCAATACCTTCCGTGCCATATCAAAGCAATCGTGGCATGTCGTTGTCGTTGCCATTGTTGGAAGGATTGTGCCGGCGTCCTTCGACAGCGCAATCCATTGTTACAGCGGCACTGCACAAATTTGATGCCGCTCAATTGATTGCCAAATGGGTACAAGGCAAGTACCACCACCGGCGGCGGCGACAGCAGCAGCAACAGCAAGAGCAGAAAAATAAGGATTTTCAAGAAGCACAAACGCCACAATCAAAAAGTATGAATCCATTCTTACAAACCATGCCACCGCATCAACATTGGTTGTGGGAAGCATTGAAATCAGCGTCACGGCCGGAACGTCACAGTGCGGCGCGGCTGTTGTTGATGGGTGGATGTTACTGTGGGAGCTGCCGTGGAAGTCACGATAATAGTAATAATGATGAAAGTAGCGGTACTGCCACGAGTACTCACGGCGCCCAAGACGAAGACTACGAACAGTGGAAATTACAACAAGTCTTGATAGCCCTGTGGAATGCTCACGCCGTGCCGCCGCTCCCTTTGATGGGGTCTATCACCACCAATAACGGTACTTCCAACAACAGAGCAGCAGCATTGCCCTCGAGCTATATTCCTGTGGAATGGATGGCGCTTTTGAAACACGTTGTATTCGGACGCAGCGTTACGGAAGAACAGATCATGGCCTTTTGTTTGAAAGGGATTCCTTGGATATCGCAATCGATTTGGCAGCTAGTAATGGGACTCAGTAGCACAAATAATAATACTGGGGTTGCTGGTGGAGGCGAGAAATTATACGATCAAAACGAGGAATACAAGCTATCACAATTGCAGGCTTTGATCGGATTGGTAGAATTGTTATATCCTCTCTTAATGGTGGTCGTGGAACCAATACCTCCCGAGAAAACGACGGAAGCTACCACAGGTACAGAAGCTTCGCCAGCAAAAAAATCAGGAAACTCCAGTCGCTCGATAGCAGGTGTCAGTCAAACCACCCCGATGACGGCAGCTTCCCCTGACCAGACTAGCAACACTGCGAAAGAGAAAAAAGAGCCCGATGAACTTATTGCTGAACGTTTAAAATTGCGACGACGACTCGTGAAACGGCTCTTTTGGAAGTCCTTTCCATCCACCACCAAGGCGGTAGATGCAACAACAGCAGCTGCTGCTCCTACCACAACGCATCCTAATTATCATCATCATCATTATGACCAATACCCTCACAATCTGCAGCCGTTATCGCCTTTGGCTTGTTTAGTGGGAGCCTTTCATGTCTGGAAAACAAATACTGATTGGCCCTTTCCGGGTCCCATGGTAGATGCGTCATTAGCCATGCTGCGACAATTGGTTGATATAAATGCGACGACCAAGGTCGTGAATTTGGTTGCAGAGAAGGCTACTGGAATTTCCTCACCTCTTGGATCCGGTTTCAAACGAGAGGCACCAGAATCATCCAACAGTCGCAGTAACAAGCGCCGAAAAAGAACACGAGCAGCGGCTTCGCAATTAACCCAACAGCAGCAGCAACAAGCTTCCGGATCGTCGCCTTTTCTTTTTCGATCGTCGAGTAGCGAAAGAAGTGCAGCTGGTAACAATAATGCTGCGGCTAACAACAACGAACGAAGACGAGGTGATGCACCTCGGTTGCTCTCGCAAATTTTTGCCGGTCATCACTCGGAAGACGACGGCGAGGATGACATCGAGGAAGTGGTCATGGAAATGCTCGACGAGGACGACGACGATTCTGAGACGGAAGCGGTTGCTGCCGTTCGTAGAGCTGCCTCTGGCGCTGAAATGAGTGGAAATGTTTTGCACGAGGACGAAGCCATTGATAGCGAAGAGGAACACGATGAAGAAGGTACGCGGTTAAATTTTTGTGTGTCGATGGTGTTGTCGTGGTGTGATATCTGTCTGCCTTTTTTTGTAGAATAGCAGCTTCCCTCACACATTCGTAAACCGGATATTATCAAAGACGAGGATCTTCGAGAAGAAGGAGAGCAAGCCATGGATAAAGCCGACCACAATGAGCACGATGAAGATCATGACCATGACGATGATGATGACGAAGATGATGACGAGGACGACGACGACGACGACGAATTTATTCACGAAGAGCATGATGAGATTGTCGCCCGGCTGGAAGAAGGATTTTTATCTTTGAACGATGCTGGCGATGAAATGGATATTGATCTGGAACAGATGATGGGAGGCGGACGAGGAGGAGACGTCGAATCACGAGCAGCAGAACTAGTAAGGGCAGCCCGCAGCCAATCTCAAGATGGAATGGATGCTGCTAATGTAGCTTCAGCGAACACTGCAACGAGTTCTTCAAATTCTGCTGTGGATGATATTGAACTCGCCGAGCGAAAACGATTATACCTGCAGGCTTGTATGCAAGTATTGGCAGTCCAACATCCTCCTTATTTGCCATTCACTATAGCGTCTAACTACCAATCTGGACGAGGAGGAAATTTTGTTGCCAGGACTACTTCACCATCACCCTTTCTTTCGGCATCTCCCTATTTCCGTGCCATGTCTCCCACTGGCCTTCCACCAAGCCCAGGGTCGTTGGCAGCGAATCCGACATGTTTTCGAATAGCAGCCGAAACGTCTCTGTTAGAAGCGGCCATGGCTATTGTGCGACCACTCAAGGAACCTGTCAACATTAAGATGATTATGCGGAGAGCACCTACTCAGGAAGAATTTTTCCGTGGGTCTCTTTCTCGAAATCCCATCTCGCTTTCAATGCTCAAACCCAGCGGTGAGGCCAACAGTGTGCCTTCTGGAGATAGCTACGAACCCACTGTTCGTGATCTTCGACAACACATCGCAAATGATTTACAGATGAGTGATAGTGCGGAAATGCTAGAGTTGATCGTGGCCAATAAAATCATTGGAATTGACCTGAAGTTACGAGTTGTTCATCAGGTTCTCTGGCGCAACCATTTGATGGAGCACAGTCATGGTTCTAGTGGCTCCTCGGGATCAGCGCTTGCTTCTCTCCTGGCAAATAGTGGAGGAGGGGCGTCATCATTCTTTTCCACCGGGTCGGGTCTCTCCATGATGTTCAGCTCGGGCATAGGAGGAGTTAATCTAGGAGGCAGTGGTGCAGCTTCTCAAGGCAGAGGTGCCGCCAATTCTGCCATTACCGAAGAGACGCCTTTGGCAGCCTTGCCACCCTTAGTGATTACCTACCGATTGGCCGGTGTCGATGGCGAAGCTACAGAAGATACCGTGAATACTCTTGTGGATCCAGAGGCTCCCTCTGATGAAATGTCGCCCGAGCAGGTTGAGCAGCTCTTGGAAAAAGAATACGGCATAACTCGTATAGTCTCCGAGGGAAGAGGCATCTTTGTTCTGCTTCGATCCATTGAACACCATGTGCAGGAAGCGCTTCGCAAAATTCGTCGCGATGATGTAGACGTTTTGATGGAGTATCCCTCGAACAGCAGTTCTGCTATTGGCAAGAATATTTCACGCAACAAATTCAAGTCACAGGCTCCTTATCCTGGCTTGACACTTTTGCAATGCTGTGCGAAACTACCGAGCAATCGTCAGAAGTTGCTACAGGCTCGAGCTCCCACCATCTTGCTACGGCTTTTGTTGGATGTCCTAGGTGCTCTAGAGGATCCTTATGCAAAGAATTCGAAGGATTCGTTGCCGGAAAATAGCGATTCTGTTGGGAGCAAAACAGCTGGTATTCTACAAGAATTAATCGAAGCTCTAGCTTCCGACATTTCCATAACAGCTGTTTCTACGCGAGTAGACCCCGAGACAGCGGACAAATGCGCGATGGACGATATTGGCAGTGCTAGTGATTCGGCGACAGCTGCCGCGGAAGGCCAGGAACAAGATGCAACCACACTATCACTTGTGCTCTCATCCCTCGAAACTATCAAATTGAGTCCCCCCTTGCGAAACATTATTGCCAAGCTATTGCCATTCTTGACGTATGGACAGGAAGACCTTTCGCGGGAATTGGCACTAAACTTTGATCGAAACATTCATATTCGCTCTCTCGTGGATGATGACAATTCAATTTCCAACGACACCAAGTTTGCCAATGCGATGGAGCAGAGCCTCCAAGAAAAAGATACCTCTGTTTGTACTCCGGGCCGAGAAGTATCCGGAAAAAGCTCGGTTCTCATGGAGGCTTTTGTGCAAGCCTCCATCACTTTGCCAGCCAATGACGTCTGCAATTCCCTACGCTCTGAATTAATTAAATGTGGATTCATTGACCGCTTGGCTGCGTTTATTATGGAAGGTATACCAGCCTCTCCTCCCTCCTGGGCGGCGGCTCTATTACCTAAAAAAGATGCTACGGAGCCACCGACGACGAATCCATTCGCCGCACCCAACGCGTGGCGGACCTTTTACCAACGTCAAGGCATCAAAACAGCTTTCAATATGCTCATAGGTCTTTGCAAACATCATTTTCGCACTCAGATGTACATAAGCAAGATTGGCGAAGACAACAAGCTCCCTGGCACCATGATATCGTTTTTGCAAGCTTGTCACTGGTTGGAATCAACATCCGATAGCGCTTCCGATAGAGTCTATGTCCGTGGAATCGGCGGCTTGGCCGAAGAGCTTATGGATGAACTCATGGATGGAAATGAAGTTGTCGCCATAAAAGTGAACGCCCTACGCAGAGCAACGAGGCTGCGAAAGAAGGAGATTGCAGAAGCTCGCAGGAACAAGGCATTATCCAAGATGAGCTCTTTTGGTGGCTTGGTAGTTGCGAATAATGCAAGCGCAGCTACAGAGGATGCATCCCAAGGTAACAGTGTTCGGATGAACGCAACGTCACTGTTCGCTCCCATGCTAGGATTCTTTGGAAATGGAGCTGCTGGCGAAGGAGCCAGCCCTGCAACTGCCGCTGCTCGTACCAATCGAAGAAATAACTCTCGATCAAGGCAGAAGACGTTGTCGGAGATCAACAAAGATAAGGAAAAACTGATGACCACAAACATTCCAGCGTGGATGATGGAAATGGAACAGTTAGAAGATGAAGAAGGCCTTGTTTGCTCCGTATGCCAAGAAGGGCGTACATTGCAGCCATCAGAACTTTTGGGACTCTACGCATACGTCAAAAAGGTCTCCATCTCCGCAGACCAATGCGGGAATAAAGACTCGATTGATGGCAGCACGATGCTGAAAATACTTCCGTCTACGCTGCCAAAATCTTTGTCTGGGACACACTGTGCCGAGCATTGGCACCCTGCGGGCCTTGCTGCAGGGAACGAGCTGCGCGAAAGCCAGCGATCTTCTTATCCATTAGGATCAAGTATCAACAGACGCAACAACTACTATACCACAACTGTGTCGGCTGGCAATGCGATTCACTTTAGTTGCCATCAGCGTGCACGAGAGGCAGATCGAAATCACCCTAAAGCACCCAAGAGTGAATGGGAAGGAGCCTGTCTTCGCAACAATCGTGTCCAAACCAATGTAATTTTGCCGCTTGTATCTACGAAAAGCTCCGATGTATCATTGGTTGCAGTGGATTCAGCGTTGAGCGAGTACCAAACAGCGGTTAACAATTTAACCGGAAACGCACCGAAGTCCATGCTTTGGACTGTCCTTCACGATATTCGTTTTTTATTGATGCGCATGGCCTATGGCGAATTGTTGAACGCAGACTGCGGAGGGGGGTCTTTGTCGTCCAATGCTCAACTTCTAGTTAATCAACTCATGATGGCAGATATGTTTGAACGAGATGCTCAAGTTGATTCACCGGAGACTTCCAAACATGTTAGGGACTTATCAGCTGGCTTTTTGGCGGCGTGTTCCATTTTACACGCGAAGGATTACAAAAAGGGCACTACACCAGCTCTAACGAGGGCTCTTGGAGATTCTGCCCCAATGGCAGCCGTTACTTGCATTCTCACTCGAAACAGCCGTGGCGACTTCGGAGCGGCAGAGGAATCGACAGATTCCAAACCACACCCAAAGCGACGCTGGATTATTGGAAGAGAACAGTTCCTGCGAGGCCTTGTAATTTGTGCTGGTCGACGCCATGCTTTGGGTATTGAAAGTAGTGGATGCCTGTCGGGCCGCGGAGGAGCGAGTGGTGGCCGTCCACGATCAGGCGCTTCGTCGTTCCCCAATTGGGATACAGAATGTCCCGAAAGTGCTGGTACAAACGCGACATCGACATCTAATAGTATTTCTACTGGAGGTCGAAAAGGAAAGAAACGTAGTCCAAAGGCCGATATCAGTGACTTTGGAAAAAGTTTGCGTCCCATGATCACGCTGTTCGGGTTGTTGGATCATCTCTCGGAAGGTTTTGTTTTGACGATGAAAGATGCGGAAGTAGAAGCGACTGCCGAAAACATTGTAAAGTTTCTGGGATATTGTCAAAGAGCCAAAGGCATTCGCGAGCTCTTGGAGATTTGCAAGGCCAATTGTTTGGACGAAGACGAAATTTTAGCAGATTTCCAACGAGGTATGGCTTCTGCCTGACGTAAAATTTGGACCTTGGGGTAACCAAGTCAACCCTGGCATCTGGAACAGATGAAAATTAAAATGATAGTATTGTTTTCAATCGCTTAGTCACTTGCTTTTTTCAATAGCCATGCCGGCCTTTTGTTGTTGTTGTGGTTGCCTACTACTCGTACTCGCTACACTAGCATGAAGTTTGCTGCTTCCAAGTATGTTATGAATTTACCAGCGACCACCTCGGCCACCTCCACTAGAGCCACCACCGAACCCGCCGCTGCTCATTCGACTACTCCCATTCCTAGATTCTGGCCGAAGTACTGCTGGATTGCTTTGGACAAAACTTGGATCGCGGACCAAGGCTCCGTCATACGTAGGCTGCATCCACCGTTGTACTTGAGCAGGTCGAATGATTTGAGGATAACGATAACCCAGTCTTTGTAGACGAAAGTTTCTTTCTCTGCGATACTGACGAATAATGCGATCTTCGTTGTCGTTATTCTCATTCTCACGAAGAACATCGTTGGCTTGATCGTCTTGGTTGGTTTGATTCCTTTGGGCTGTACCATTGCCACTATCAGGAGTCGCACTTACATTGCCGGCTCCAACATCTTGCTGGCATATTGGACATTTAGTGATGCTTCCTCGTCCAGAGTTGATCCATTCGGCCCAACAGCTTTCGTCCATACAATGACCACACCTTAGAAGCTTGATGGGTTGACCGTCCGACCCCATTTTGGCGACACGTTCGTCATCAGCAATGTGCCATTCCTCCAAACAAATGGGACACGACGTGGCTCTGTAGAGTCCCTGCAACGCCTCGGCACGAGCACGATCGATTTCACTGAGTTGACTTTGGACACGAACGTAATCTCGATGCATACGAGAATTCGTATACATGGACCGTAGACCGGTACCAACAATAGCAGCAACCCATAAAATGGGAAACAGAACAGTTGCAAAAATATGAATTCCGGTTTCAAAAGCAGTGGGTGGTCCTTGGTCGATATACGCCATGATATCATGGAGTGCATGTATAATGGCTTGGTCGTATTGTTCGGCACGCAAATATTCTCTCATATTGGCAATAATGGCATCCAAACGAATGTCGGTCAAGTACGCCTCAAGAGCAGATCCTCTTGAAATATACACGGCGCGATCTTGTATGCTCAGAAATAGTAGTATCCCCGCACCGCCACAAGAATCCGTTTCCATTCCCACACCCCATTGATCGTGGACGTAACGTGCAAATACTTCGGCTGCTCGTTCTTCCACGTCACCAATGTCACCAAAGGGCACCAGGTCCATTTTTTGGACCAGTGCCACTCCCATTTGGATTTCCAGTCCCTGCTCGTCCTCCTTCATCACCACTTTTGTGGAAGAATCCCCTGGAAGGTTTGCCGCAGGTTCTTTTTGTTGTTCCATTTTTCGTGGTGGTGGTGGTGGTGGTGGTGGTGGGATCAAACATTTATCTTTTCGTTTGGTGTACCGTTTGGTACGCAATTCGTCTAGCAAGTTTTGATACGCCAGAGATGACAAGACATGATCGGGATCGCAAAGGGGATGAATAGCTACTGTGGAAGTGTCATGTTGCTGTTGCAGAATATTGGTGGCTGGTGGTTGCTTTTGTTGTTGTTGTTGTTGTTGACAGGCCGGGGAATCGAACAATGGAAAATTTTCTTGCAGCCATGGTTTTTGGTTTTTGTCGTGTTTTGTGTGTATCTGTTCAAAGGCGCAGCACCCGGGAAACAGCAGCAAACATCTCGAGAAAGCAAAGATCCAGTGTCTGGTGGTATTAGAGGAAGGATGCTGCCTCTTATGTACGGTCGAATATAGCATGATAAGATATAAGATGATACGATGTTGACTAAGGATGTGAAAGCTTAATTTTTAGTTCGTGGTTCTTGTTGTTTGAAGTTATTTTTTGTCGGGATAAAATAATAAGAAGTAGTGTTATGAGATCATTACTACTTACTACAGTAGTCTACCAGGTACTCTGCTTCGTCTTGCAGGACAGGACACCAACCATCAGAATTGATAGGTGGCAGCCATATTCGATTGAAGTTTCTACGCGTGTCGTTGTTATCTGAATCTTGGATATTATTTACTTACCTGGTATTTATTTAACCATTATCACCCCTACTACTAATACTAATAGATTAAAACTCTCTGACGCATACATGAGCGGATATCAGGTAGAATTTGCCAATATCAGGTACTACCGTACCAGGTAGGATTTGCCAATATCAGGTACCTACTACTAGTCTAGTAGAATTTGCCGATATCAGTAGAATTTGTTTTATCTTAACCTTAATGAGCCGATATCCATGAGAATTTGCTAAATAATTTGTTGAGAAGCTGCCTTCTCTTTTTTTCGCTTGTCTACTTCAACTATTAGCTACCACTAGCTAGTAGCAGAGTCTACTAGAGTCCCGAGTCTAGACTCTAGACTACCACTCCCTACTTCCTACTTCCAACTTCCAACTTCTTCACCTACCGGTTACATGGACAAAATAACAATACTTTTTACCCGTGAACAAGGACAAACAGAAATCCGAGTACAATCATGCCATGGCCATTGGAAAAAGATTTCCTGTTATCATTGGGAATAGCCGAAGAGTTGCCCGTCATGTGGGCTTCGCTAAAACTCTGTGCCGAATGCTTTCATCATGCCGAGGCCAATATTGTTTGTCCGGATTGTCGGTGTGCCCGATATTGTACCGAAGAATGTCAGACCGATCATGCCACGGCACATGCTCCCGTCTGTCCCAAACTGGCACAAATTCAGTTCGCAGAATGGGACGACTTGGATTTGAAGGGGCCCGAATTGGTTCTGGAAGGAGACGAGGATGACAATGACGCTGATGCTGGTAGTAGTAGTACAAATACTATCAATAATAGTAGTAGTAGTAGTAGTAGTAGTAATGATAATAATGGCACAACCAACCAAACTACGACGACAACAACAACAACAGCAACAAAAAGTATTCATTCGGAGGACATTATGCTCCTGACACAACAGTGTTTACAAAACCATGTTGACCCCAATGAACTGAGTATACCAGATCCACCCCAAACTGTACGAGCCGCGGAAGAACGGCTCCAACGTTTCGCAAATACAGGTCACCGAGAAGCCCAGT
>Ga0100392_1002495_pt1 | contig 17085 bp, 5 predicted proteins | sample CryGeymeta201516_FD_81548 | JGI IMG/M metagenome (GOLD analysis project Ga0100392, IMG submission 81548) | Groundwater microbial communities from Crystal Geyser aquifers in Utah, USA - Crystal Geyser metaG 2015-16 | ecosystem: Environmental > Aquatic > Deep subsurface > Groundwater | place: USA... | reverse complement strand
CTAGTGGTGTGTGTGTGTATACAGAGCAGGCTAGGCACACGACCTAATAGAGTAACACCTAACTCCTGAGTCCTATCACAGGAGACAAGGTAAACTGCCGTAGTCCACCTGGGCTTAATTTGCTCCTACAAACCTCCTCCTAGCTAGCAGTACTAGTAGACTAGTGAAGTAGTTGCTCTAGCTTGACGAATGACTTTCAAGCAGAGAAAAACATAGATTCTATTCGTCATATTATTCGCTATCGTGCTTGTAGTAGTATATGATATCTCTTTGGCACAAACTAGTATAAATTAATAAACTTTTCTGTCTTCTATACCCAATCCAATAAACAACAGACCGCCAACCTTTCCCGTTGATCATCTTTTTAAATCGTAAAGCGGGTCATGCTGTGTTCCATCTTTTTCAAACGCTTTGTAAGTTTTTCAACTTCCTTCTTGAGGGCTGAGTTTCGCTCTCGTAAAACTTGGGCTGATTTGGAATCTGATTTGGTCGCCAAAATGGCTTCCAACTTTTCTTGCAGCGATCGTCGTTCCACGCCAAGATCTCGAATACTTTCGCGGAGCATTTTATTCTCAGCCTTTAAAATTTCAACGTCGGTCCGACTTATCTGAGATCGCTCAATTGGAGTCGTTTCCACTTCGTCTTCGAGCTCTTGTATGCGCTCTTTTAGCTTTTCAAACTCAGATTGTCGGAAATCGTGTTCTTCAAGACTCATCTTCAAAGATTGAATTTCCCTAGTCTGAGATGCTGTCTTGGCAGTTAGATTCAAGAGCTCTTCCTGAAGCTCATCCATTTCGTCCTTGCGAGAGGAAGAAAGGTTATTCATGCTGCTGCAGATTTGTTCTCGTTCTTTCTTAAGCTGGCGAATTTCTTCCTCCTTGCTCGTTACTGTCATCTGTAAGCGATTCATTTCCTGGATCTTATGCTGTAAGTCCTCTTCAGCCTCCGTTTGCATAGCATCAAGTTTGCTCTCCAAATTATGAATTTTGCCCAAATATTCCATTTGCATGTCAGCCCTAGAGATTTGATTCTTTGTGAGTTCCACTTTCAGCGTGTTGATTTCTTTCCCGACATTCTTGCTGCTTCGAACCTTGATGTTTTTAGCATCTTGAAGTTCCGAGTCGTGAGCGGACTGAATGTTGGAAATGACCATCTGCAGTTCGTCGACATTGTTCATGGCCTCCTGAAGCTCCTCTTGAAGTGCCGCCACTTGATCCCGCAGTCGGTCGACTTCTTCCGTCTTGCTTCTGCTGGTTTCCTTGGCTTCAGCAAGTTCAGCTTCAAGCATCTCTAAATTCTGTTGACCCTCGTTTTGACTATTCATGCTTTGTCTCACAGCAATCATTCGAGAAGCATCAGATTCCTTGACGCACTTTTGAAGCTTTTCCATCTCCTGTATATTGATATCCAGGGCGTCTTTGGCAACAGCGAGTTGTGATCTCAGTCGTTCGAGTTCAGCTTTGTCCTGGGCATTCGACTGACTAGGTTCGCTCTGGCTGGCGTGCATCGATGGTTGTTGCTTCAGAAACTCAAGCTCGTCCAGGCTTTGTTCCAAGCCCATTCTGGCAGCACCCAACTCTGTCTGAAGACGCTCAATGAGGGCTTCGTCCTCCTGCTTTACTTTTTCTAACTTTGTGGTGCTAGTCTGAAAACGGTCCAATTCCTCGTTCAATTTATGGACTTCCGATTCGCTTTCCTCGAGGCGCGCTTGCACAGATAACAAATCCGTCTGAAGGTTTTGCATTTCGGACCTTTCCTCATAAAGTTTCTTTTCAAACTCTTGACGAGCAGCATCAGCTTGCATCAATTCAACCTTCATTCTTTCGAATTCTTCTTCGTCCTGATCTTCTGACTGAGCGTTGGCCAGCATCATTTCAAGATTACTAACCTTGGATCGAAGGCGTTGCAGTTCCAATTGGCTGTGCTTGGACTGCTCCTCCAACTTGGCACGCTGCTCTTCATTATCCCTCGCCTTGACTAACTCCATGCGAAGAGATGCCACAAGCTTAGACTCTTCATCCAGCTTTAGTTGTAGCTGCTGTATGTCAGATTTTTCGGTTTCCATTTGCGACAACTTATTTTCCAGGGAGGCAATCAAGCTCGACTTGGCTTCTAATTCGTTCTGTAGATCATGGGCCAGTTTCTTGTCCTGTTGCATGGAATCACGCATTGCAATGGACTCGTGAGCGACCTCTTCCAATTCAGCGAGCTTTACTCGCATGTGGGCGATCTCTTCCTCCCGGTCCTGCAAGGATTTCTCGAGTTGACCACGCTTGGATTCGCTTTGTTCCAATACAGTCAGTTTTTGCCGAAGACTTTCTACAAGATCAAGCTCTCTGGTATATTTCTCTGAGAGTGCCTTCGTATAAGTCTTTTCTTCCTGAAGCTCGCCGCGAACACTTTCAAGCTCGGAAACTGTAATTTTGTGGGCTTGAGTGCTACCTTGGGAATCGTTCACCGAGGCGGTATCTTGGCCTTCAGTCGTACCCTTCTTGGCAGCTTCTGACATTGCAGCCAGGGAGTTGCTGCTATTAGTGCGAGAAATTCTTTGTTCAAAGCTCTCGACAATCCCTTGGACTGGGTTCATAGGGCTACCTGGCCTGATTCTCCTTGTTGATGGGGGAGGACTCATAGGGGGCGTTTGCATGCCAGCGGCAGTGAGAGCACTAGATCCATGGGGGGCAGGGCTCTTCGAGCGAACGTTGAATGCTCTACGAGGAGAAGGTGGTTGCAAGGTCTTTTGTCGGGGACTAGGGGGGAATTCCGAGCGACCACTTGAGCTCAGTTGTTGCTTCAGAGCAGTCAATTCTTCCTTTAGATCAGCATTCTGCTGTTTAAGCTGCTCGAGTTCCAACTTTTGATCCTTGTAGAGAAGCGATCCATTTGAGCCACTTCTTTGGTGTCCGTTGCGATCGGCTGCTGAGCGAAGCTCGTTCAGCTCTGCTGTCAATTGCATATTCTTATCACGAAGATTCTCCATCTCCTTCATTTGCTCACCATGAAGACAATCGGCGCGTTCTCCGAGCAATCGGTTCTGTTTCCGAAGAAACTCAACCTCTGCTGGATCTACCCGACCCGACAAGCTCGCATGTTGCTTTAACTCATCGCTGAGCTTGGAATTTTCCTTCTGCAAGCGTTGAATCTCGGCGTCTCGCGAACCGCTGCTGGCAGTATCACGTTCTTCCTTGTTGGATGAACCCGACCTACTGGTGATTTTCAATTTTTCCAGCTGTGACGTAAGCGATTTGCGAATTCTTCGCTCCTCGTTGATCTCTACTTCTAAGCGCTGGTTTTGTCGGTTTCGTTCACCGAGTTGCGATTCCATCAATTTCAGCTTCCGCTCTAGTTGTGCTACATCCGATTGGTACGAATTCATGACGGATTGTAGTTCCAATTGGGCATTTTCCAGGGCTGCCACATCAGACTGCCGACGACCGGCAGTATTCTGCAACTGGTCATCAATGGTAGATTGGCGTTGCGTCAACAAGGCTTCTAGTTCACTCACTCTGAATTTTTCCTTGGCCAGCTGCTCTTCGAGTGCTTTCTTTTCCTTTTCCAAAGCAGCGGTCGCGCCATTGACCATTTCTGCGCCCGACTGGTTGCGGCGCAAATTTCGGTTGAGCTCTTCGTATCGCTGCTGGTGTTGTCGCAACGACAACCGCAATTTGGAATTGGTGTTCCGCTCTGATTCCAAAGAGGATTTGAGCTTGGCACACTTTTCTTGCTCGCTCACACACTGCTCGTGAATGGCGACAATTTGATTCGCCAGCATTTCATTTTCCTTTTGCAGGGCCAAATTGGTACCCTCATCAATGCTATCATTATTTTCGCTATGCTTTTCAGCCTGCGCTGTCAATTCATTTTCCAATGCAGTACAACGCTGTCGACTCTCTTCGAGGGATTCCCAAAGTTTGGCGCTGTTGTTTGTTTGCTCTTCGAGAGCTGCTTCCAAGTCATTATTCATGGACTGTTCCGTGCTGAGCTTCTCGGACAACTCCACCACTTCCCGAGAGAATTCATCATTTTCATTTTCCAGTTCCGCAATTTTTCGGTGCAAGTTTGCCACGCCAGCCTTATCTGCCATTTCAGGGGCTGATAATTGTTCTTCCAACTGTTGATAGCGCTGCTGGTACGACTTTGTAATTTCACTCATTTGAGCCTGGTGCTCGGCATTCTTAGCGGCATTGGATTGCTGCAAGTGCTTAACTTGGGCTGTCAGATCTACATTAGCAGAATGCAGTATGTTCATGTGCTGTTGCATCTTGTCCAGTCCTTCTTGCAGTGTGCTAACCTCTTGCTCCGCACTGTCCCTCTTCTCTTGCAAGTCTTTTAGTTGCTTGGCTTGGGCATTCCGTTCTTCTTCCAAAGCTTTCCGCATGGTGCGTTCTTCCTGTAACGAAAGACGCAAGCGATCTTCGGGTGCCGCACCATTTGTGCTGATCGCAGATTCTTGTTGCAAAGTTTCCACCAGCTGTTCGCTTTTGGCCAGTCGGGCGTGCAAGCCATCGATTGTAGTTTGGTTCTCGTAGGCCAAATTGGACATTTGATTCATCAAAGTGAGCTCCATTTCGGCTTTCTGTGCTTCCATGCTCTTCAGTTGAGCACGTAATTGTGTCACTAAAGCAGGTTCGCCACCATCATTGTTTCCCATGGCAGAAGACTGGGGAGGCTCACGGCGACCGCCTTCGGAAGTGCGCCGATGGTTGTTACTTCGGTTCGTCTGGTTCATAGGAGAGTCACCGCTATCAAGGTGTTCTAATCGATTTCGGAGAGTACTAATATCATCCATCAAATTTGATGGTGCTGCTGTTGATGTTTGTCCAGCTTTTTGCTGCTGCTGCTGCTGTTCTTTGCTTCTACTAGCAGAACTATAATCGACAGGTTGCTGAGATTCGGAAGATGAATTCAACGAAACCAGCGGTGGCGGAATGGTCCGCATCGTCTCCCTATGCTACTACAACGGTCACCAAATCTTCCTCCAGCTTGCAGATCACTTGATGTATCTTAACAATTTCCTTCGGGCGCGCTTTTCTCTGGACAAGAAAATCAGCAATCTTCAAGAAACTGCTCCGCTCCGCTCCGTCCGTCCGTCAAATCTACTGAGGGCTCTGCTTGGTGTGCCTTCTTCTAGACTAAGTACGAAGCGTTCTATTCTGTGCTTTGCTGCCAGGCCTCAATACACTTCCGCGTTCGGTTGTTCTGTATGAGACTTCTAAAACGCATCCAACAAAGAGCGGCCTCTCGCTGCTAATTGGGTCGATCGATCACTTCATGAATGTGCTTTGTCTTTGCTTCTATCGCCCATATTTACTGACAACTTTAATTAGGAAATCGCGAGGCGAGCTTAGTTTTTGCAATTTGTTTTTGAGGATAGGGTTATTTTTCTTGAGTTTTGCAGTTTTGCATTTTTTATTTCCTTTTACGCCAAGCTTCAAAAGGTTAAAGGCTTGCATGGTTTACCAATAGATTTCTATTCTTGTTTGCTCCTTCTTTAATCTCAGCCATTGCTTTCACACTACTATCCAGCAGCTCCGAGATGCTGGATAGTCTCTGATTTCAACCATGTCTAGTTCCGTGCAAGGCCAGTAGTAAACAGGTTGACTTTTTCAATTCTTATTTCCTACAGTAACACGAATATGCATACCCTTGTTATCACTTTTATCTCCTTACTGTAATTATCTAGCCTCATCCTTTCGTAGATGTGAGCCCATGGATGTCCCGATGGAGTTGGCAAATGATTCCAGCTGCGCTTGCAGTGCCCTGCGTTCTTTAATCACAGCTTTCAATTTCTCTCTCAGTCGGGTGTTCTCCTTTCGAAGGGATTGCTGTTCACTGTGGTCGCGCATGATTTCCTTTCTTTTTTCATAAAAGAACTTCTCCTTGCCCTGCTCCAACGATTCTATCTTCTTTTGCATGGTATGGATAATTCGGTTTTGTACAATGGTTTTCTCGGTGAGCTCCTTGATTTCAATTTGAAGGTCTTCTGCTGATTTGTCCGCGCCCCCGCCGTCACGAAAAAATCTTCTCATACTATTGATTTCCCTTTTCTTTTCTGCCAATTCAATTGATAAAGCAGAGTGCTTGCCTTCCATGGCAAGCAACTTGTCCATGTATCGAGCTTCTAGCTCGACCTTTTCCCCTTGAGTTCTCCGTAGCTCCTTCTTGAGAACTTCTACTTCTTGTTTCAAAGAAACTTGCGACGCGCTGACACTTCTTTCTAACACTTGACGATACTCTTCGCCCTCTTTGGCTTTTCCTTCAAAAGCCTCTGCTCGGGACAATGCCTCCGTGCATTTCCTTTGGAGCTCTTCAGACTTGGTGTGGAGATGTTTGATTTCCTTGCGGCAGTCGTCGACCGCTTGTTTTTCCACGGCAAGCTCGACCTTCAGCTTGTTAATTTCTTTTTGTTCCTCAATGTCAAGCATTTGCTTCTCCAGACGATCCGCCTCAAAGTCCCCGATTCTCTCTTGCAAGTTGCGCACTTTCTCTTGAAGCTCCTTCTTGTCTTTTTGGTTGGCGTCGAGAACCTTTCGGTCGGCTTCAAATTCTTTCAGTCGGGACTGCAGGACTCCAATTTTCTCTTGAAGCTCCTTCTTGTCTTTTTTATTTTCACTCGCGAGTCTGCGGGCACACTCAAAATCGGCTGAAAGGGTTTTGATTTCCGTTTCTTTCGTTAAAATTGACTTTTCCGCTTCGTCGAGCTGATTGCGGAGCTTTACGTTTTCGGTCAACAACTTGCCTTCAAACTCTTCAACCCTGTCCTTGTAGGAAGATATCTCACGTTTGTAGGCAGCCTTCAACTTGGCCTCCCGTTCCATCTGCTTAGTAACCAGTTCATCTTTGGCTGTCTTTAGCCTATCTGCCTCTGTTCTCCAGTGCTCGGCAGCTGACTTAAAAGAATCCAATACCTTGCGAGTATCCTCGCTCTTCATTTCAATACTCTGTAGACGTTCTAACTCCTGCAGATTTATTGAAAGGGTTTGCTTGGTATCGGACAAGTCCGACTCTAGCTGCTCGATCTGAAGTTCCATATCTTGATTCTTCTCCTCTTTGTTCTGGAAAAGAACACAAGATTCCTTGAGTTTCTCGCGCAATTCTTTCAACTCCGTTTCCAACTTTAGAATCGTTTCATTTTGGCTTTCATCCATCTTCTGTAGAGAAGAAGCGGAGTTTAATAACTTGCCACGAAGATCTTCGACTTCGTCTAGACTTTTCTCAAGCCAATCCTTGGTATCGCGCAGCTCTTGAATGGCCGCTTGAAGTTCAGCCTCTTTTAATCGAATTTCTTCGGCTGATTCCATTTTGTGCTTTGCAAGTTGCTCTTCCAGATTATCAATTACTCGCTTTTTGTCAAGGATATCATCCTGCAGCTTCTTCGTGCCTTCCTTTGCTGTATGATAGTCTGCTTCAATCTTCTTCTTCTGAGACTTTTCTGATTCGAGATCTACCTTGAGCTGCTCAAGCTCTTCAGAGTCCATCAATTGCTTGTTTGCAAGCTGGTTACTCGTCTCTTTCGCATTTTGTAGTTCAGATTGTATCTTTTTGAGGTCGTTGTTTAGTGTATCACGCTGTCGACGAAGCTCCTCGATTGCATCATCTTTGGATGTCTGGTCTTCAAATGTCGCTTGAAGAATAGATTCCATTTGCTGCTCTTCGAGTGAAGATATGGCGTCCGATTGGTTCGTCTCTTTCTGCGTCAATTTATCATGAAGACTGGTGATTTCATCTAGTAAAGAAACCTTTTCCTTTTCCAAATCGGTTAAAATGGCTCTCACTGTCGAAAGGTTGTCTAGCTCCCTACGCAATTCCAGGTTTTGTTCTTGCAGACTTGCCATTTCTGTCTTATGGTAAAGAGCATCGAACTTTTTTTCTGGATCGTCGCAGCCTGAATCGTCAAAATCACTCTCGGGGCCTGACAATGTCCTCGTGTACTCTGTGTCGGTCTCTCCCATGGGACTACGTGGAGTAATGACCATATCCGCCGAACTTTCTTCACGCAGCGTTTTTAATCTTTCTAGTTCGTCTGCAGTGTCGCGTAGTTGCGACATGATATCCCCATAGCTTGATTCGTGGGCCGTGATAGCGTCTCTTTGATATTCTAACATAATCAGTAGTAATTGATTTACATTGTCCTTTTCGTCCAAGCAACTCCGAAGTGATTTCTTCGTGCACTCTGCGGAATTCAACAAAGCGTTCACAGAGGAAAGTGTTCCCTTAAGAATCTCTTGCTCTTCTTCCAAAGATGAAAGTTTGGCATCGGCGTTTGTTTTGGCACTCGCAAAATCCTCGGTGAGTTCTTCTATGACGGCAGTCATGTTTTCATTTGAAGATTGCTCGGCCTCGAGCTGTATTGACTGCATTTCAAAGCGTGACAAGAGCACTGCGTACCTGGATTCTAAATCTTCATTGACTCTTTGAGATCCCAAAAGAGAGGCCTTTACTATATTTAAAAGCGCAAAATTCTTTGTAGCTTCCACGAGAAGTTGCCGCTCCTTCGAGTGTAGCATAGCAATTTCTTCATCCTTGGCTCTAATGACCTCTCCCTTTTCATCATGGTTGGCTTGAAGATCCGCCATTGTAGATTTACTGTTTGCGAGCGCCCTTTCCAAACTTGAGTTCAATAACTTCATCTCGTCTAGCTCCTCCTTCAGCGATCCAATTCGATCTAATAAGCCGAGACGATCTTTTTGGAAATCGGCAGTCATTGTAGCATTAGCCTTCCGAGTGAACTCACGGTCGTGCTCCATTTCATTGCGAAGTGATATAATTTCTGCCTTCAACGCACCATGTTCCTTCTCTAGAGACAAAAGTTCCTTGTCTGTTAATTCCTGTTCTTCAGTATTGATGATGATGAGGGATTCCTTCTCTTCGAGTAAGCTCTGAAGTTCTTGGATCATTTCTTGTTCGTCTCCTAACTGCTCTTCCAGAGACTCGATACGATCCAGTAGACAAGAAGTTTCCTCCTGTAGGCGCGTGACTTCTTCATACCTTTCTTCTGCCAATGTTTCAAGCTCGTTGTTCTTGCGCTCTTCGTCCTTCAGGGAAGATTGCAGTTCCTGGACCGCTTGCTTTTGTTCCCGCAACTGATATTTGAGATCATTAATGGCATCAGTCGTCAATTGATATTTCTCCTGAAGTACGGAGTTGGCGTTCTCCTCCTCTCGTAGAGAATTCAATAATTCGGAAGTAGTTGTCTGTTCGTCGACAAGCTCGTCGCTAAGCTCTTGCACCTGACATTCAAGCTTTGAAATTTCGTCTTTGTATTCTTTCAGTGTTACCTTGGCATCCTCCACTTCCCCAGCTAGAGTGCTTGTTAAAGCAGCACTTTTGTTGTTTTGGTCCTGTAGTAGTGTGATCCAGTCTTCGTTCTGTTTTTGAAGTTTTCGAAGTTCTTTGTTTTCGTTTTGACTTGATTCCAGTTGAGTCTTGAGCTCCGCATGTGATGCATCTCGTTCGTCTATTTGGCGACGAAGACTCTCCACTTTGATCGTGAGAGCCTCGCTCGCTATTGGAACATTTGGAGGAGTGTCTACATTACAATCTTGACTTGTTGAATGTTGAAGCTCTTCGAGTGACTGCTTGAGACAGGCATTTACGTCCTGTTCTTGTGCCAGTTGTTGGCGCATTGCGTTGATTTCAGCTTTCTGGGTATCCTCCAATTTAGTACAAAGGTCCTTGTTCATCCTCAATTCTTCTTGAATAGCAGCATTCAACCCAGTCTCCGTTTCTAGCTGAGCCTTGAGAGTTTGGATTTCTTCCGAGTAGCGATTGTTTTCATCCTGAAGATTCGCCATGGTCGTGCAATTCTTTTCTTGTGCTTCTTCCAACGCACGTAACTTGGCATCCTTGTCGGTAAACTCTTTCATCAGCTTTTGGCTGTTGATAATTTCATGTTCTAGTTGCTCGTTAAAGGATCGAATATCGTCTGTGTACTCTTTGCACTTGTTTTGAAGATCCAGCACAGCGTCTTTGTTATCGTGATGTGTCTTTTCCAACGCCGCCTGTAAACTTTCGACTTGTGTGGATTTCTTTTGCAATTGAGAAAGAATAGACTCTTCCGCTTTTTGGACTTCATCCAGAGACTGCTGCAGCTCCTGGTTCGCTTTCTCTTGCTCTTGTAGTGACTTGACCAGATTTTCCTGCTTCGTTTCGGACTGAAGTAGTTTTTCGTGAAGCGTGGCAAGTTCCGCTTGGAATTCTGCTTCCATTTGTTTCGCGGATGCATCTTCGACAGGGGCACATTTGGCTTGATCTAATTCTGCCTGCAAATCATAATTGATCGTCTGCTCTTGCACCAGTTGACTGCCGAGATCAGATACCTGGCGCAATAAGTCACTATTGGTCTTTTGAAGCTCCTCGATCATTTCTTGGTATTTGACCTCCTGCTCGTCCTTTGTACCACTGTCTTCCTTGCGCTTGGCTTCTTCCACCTGCTTTTGTACCTCTTTCAATTTTGACTGGTACCGCTCAAACAATTGTCGTTCCATATCGGCAATTGTAGCCAAATGAGACTGTTCCATATCATTGAGTTGCGATGTTGTTTCTTTTTTCATGACTTCCATCTGAGCTTGAGAATTTTTTTCCATCAGTGTAAATTGGGATTTCAAGGCTTGTTCACTTTTGGCATTGTCGGCTTGCAACTGGGCAATGGTCGCTTGCAATTGTTCATTAGCTTCGGTCAGCTCCGTTACTTGATCCTGGAGGCGAAAGATTTCGAGCTTGGCGTCACCGACGTTGGCAAATTTAGTTTGTCGCACGCTGGAGCGTGTGGCAGTGTGGGCCTTGCGCTCTTCTTTGTAGCGTGCTTCGCTGGCAACAAGTTTTTCTTGCAAGGTAGAGACCATGTTTTCCTTGTCATACACAACGGTATTAATTTGATTCAATAATTCTTGCTCCAAGCTGGCTTTTTCGTGTTCCAGTGTGGTGACTTGACGTTTCAACTGATTGATAATCATGTCAGTGTTGTTATTGTTCGTAGCAGCATGGGATTGGCTACCAGCATGGCTGCCGGTACTGCCACGTTTGTGAGGAGAAATAATATTGTCGATGGAAGGGGGAAGCATGACGGAGGTAGGACTAATATTATTGCTGTTGGAACCACCATCGTCGGGAGCAGCCGCATCTTTGGTCGTCGAGATACGGCCACCACCAAAGCTCATTCGAGGCATGGTGATTAGTTGTTTTTATCGATGGAGCCGGAAAGTGAACCAGAAGGAAGCTTTTGTTTGATTAGGTAGATAGTCTAGTAGCAGTTCAAGTTTTAGAGGAGGAACACGTTGCTAGCAACTCGCACGGTGTGTTGCATTGCTTTTGCTTGTTGGATGCTGTCTTCATTCTTCATGTTAATACTGTATTTTGAATTTTGAATTTGAGGAAATATTTAGGAAACGCGACTGAGAGCCCTTCCTCGCTCACTTTCCTCTTCATGTCTAAGGGCGTGTTGGTGAGCACTAAACGAGCGCACACTGTCTCGCCTACGATCATCTGCATCCACCACCTATTCCGCGTACTGTAGCTGTAGACTCCTCTACTAGTAGAGAGCTAGTAGAGAGTAGAATCTACTACTAGTAGTAGTAGCTAGCTAGTCTAGTACTAGAGTATTGAATTGTACTCCGTACAATACAACAACAACTACTCCACTACTAGTAGACCCTAGAGTAGTGGTGGTGGGAATAGTAGCTCTAGCTACATTGCTCAAGTAGCTAGAACACACACCATGATGGATGTATTGAAAATATCTACACGATCTATTTATTATTCGGTGTTTGTATGATACAGCAAAGGTTTGCTGTCTTTTTTATCAATATTGTAGCAATATCCCGACGAAACCGCCCGCCTACTATGACAGTTTGGCAGAAGCGGCCGCAAGGGTAACTTGAACCTCTCGCATCGTTGGTCTGGAGTCAATATTAACTTGCCATCCATCCTTCATCAACTTGCGAACAGTCGCAGGCCAATGCTTGTTGATAATAGGTCGGTTGCCAAAGTCCGATATCCATTCCTTCACCTCAGGACCTGAGAGTTCAGGAAAAGGCTTTTGGAGCGCCAGAATTTCCCACAGCAAGGTCGTAAAGGAAAAGACATCAGCCTTTAAGTTATAAGGACGATTTTGAATAATCTCCGGAGCCATGTATCGTGCAGTGCCAGTATTTCCGGCCAAGTTGTACAGTTGCCCGGGGTCTTCGGAGTGCGGCAACTCGACCGCAAGTCCAAAATCAAAGATTTTGAGGACTTCATCGCGATCGAAACCACAATTTCCGGGTTTCAAATCACGGTAGAGAATATTATGGGAGTGCAAGTATGTCACAGCACTGGCAATCTCGTGAGCGACCGAAAGGCGTTCCGCAAAAGCGTTAATTTTGGAGCTGGATTGAAATTTCTTGGTAAAGTTGAAGAGAGACCTGCTGCTGCTGCTGCTGCTATTTTTGGACTCGGCTGACTCGATTTGTCGCCAGCGGCTCATTCGAGTCGACAGAGTGGCAGGAAGTTCATCAAACAAGAGAAAGAAGCCGTCGGCTCGTCCTGTTTCCGCGTATCCGGCAACTCCTGCCGAACATATACCTTGCAATGCAATAATGTTCTTATGGTTCAAGCTGGAAAGAAAGTGTGCCTCCATAACCAAATCCTTGGCTCCGACCGCCATTTTTCGTGGTTCGCTGGCCAATTTAGGGTTCAAGTGCTTGATGACATAGCTTTTACTGGGGTCGTCGGCGAGATCTGTGGTAACATTAAAAGATTCGATGCGGTGGACATTACTGAAGCCACCGCGGGCAATCAGAGGGCCCACATTCAAATCTTCGTGGCAAAAGCATGGGAGTTCGCCGAGACGGCAGTGCTCTTGGATGTAGATAGACTTGGCAATGACTTGAGTAACTCGCAGTTCCGTCCGGCGAACAATCCAATCGGCATCCTGCTCAGTCAGCGAGGTAGTAGTAGTCGAGACAGTGTGAGAGGTGTGCTTGCCAAAACTGCTGTTGGACAGCGTAGGTGTAGGTGCTTCACGGATTAGGGGGGTATCTCGGCCCATGTTGTGATTTTTGTCGGTTTCTTGCTTTGCTTGTAAAAAAAGACCTCAACGAATTTTTATGGGGAGATGGATGACAGCCCACTGCACGCAAGTTGCAGAAAATGAGAACTGGCATTATTGCTCCTGACTCTGGTCATATCTTTTTAACCACTGCCAGATTTAAGCCTCGGAAGACATAGTCATCACAAGAGAATTTTGACGAACAATCGAGTCATCTATTGTACCGGTACCCTGGTACTACTGTACGGTAGTTGGTATTGCATGTGCCGTGGTAGGTAGCGTTAACTGGCAACTTTCTCAGAATTTTGATCTGGTCATTATTTTTTTTTTGATACCACCAGTAGTAGTACGTACTAGTACTCTGATGGCGAGGGAGGGCCTTTTGTGCGCGAGTTCTTCAATGCACGAGGGCCTTTTAGTCACTTCATCTGGGCTCGGGCCTTCGTTGTAGTAGTAATGGTCAACACGAATTCTCCTGGCGTGGTTCATTGAGTACGAGTAGTCTACTATTACCTCGCAGGGTACCGTATTACAGATAAACAAGTAGAGCAACTAGCGTCAGTAGACTTCAAGTTTTGTAGCTAGTACTCTAGTAGCCATTTACAGAATGCTATTCCCTGCTATTATGTACCAATACTGCAAGGTCCACAGTAGTCGTGGACGTAAAATTGGATCACGTGTGTATCTTTTTCATGTAGACAAAGGGTTTCGTAGCCATGGCGCTTCGAAAAGTGGCATACACAAGCAATGCCATCCTTTTTGACTTCGTTTCCTTGAAGACTTTGGTTGCATGGGAATTCACTGGAAGCACATTGAGGTACAGCCAGAATGTCGTCGCCATAGTCGACATCGGACAGAGTAGCACGTGCTCCTCCGGCGCTTTCGCTCCCCTTCTTGGCGCTCAAACAATCGTAGTTGCCCTCTAGGACAAAGTCGTCAATGCCAGCGATTGCACTCCCTGTTGCCGTGTTGGCGTGGAATTCAAGTGACAGAGAACCAGCCTCAAAATAATCTCTAGGAATGATCAGCTCTACTAAATGCTTCTTGTCCCAACCTGGACCAAATCCAAAATCATCTCCAGACAAAATGACACTCTGCCACCACAAAATTCCATGGGTTGTGCCTTCTTGATAGTCCATGCTTGTTTTGTTATTGGTTGGTGAATTGATAAATAATCCAAGGTCTACTTCGGTGTTGCCAACGATCACCACAAAATTGCTTGTAGGACCCCAGTCGTCAATGACGTAAAGAATGAATTTCATTGTAACTGATTTGGCAAGAATTCCGTCAGCTGCTGCTGGAACATCAAAAGCACGCGACACAATGCCATAGTATTCTTCAAACCCGCCAAGGAATCTTGTAAAGTTGAGATTCTCTCGAGCTTTTCCGTTCCGCCATTTAGCTTCTGAACCCTCATATTCAAAATCGATATCCACAAACGGAAAAGAATTGATGCAGTCGCTATCCTTTGCAGAACGAAGATCTGAATCAAGGGTTTCAGAAAGCAAACGATGTCGTTCTGGAATCTTTAATTCTTGTGTGGGACATGGCACAGAGATGGAGTTTTCGACGCAAGAAGGTGCCTTTGATTCAACAGGAGAAGTTCCCAAGGTTTCTTGCACAGGACATGGCACTGTGACAGTATTTGCCATACAAGTTGGCGCCTTCGTTTCGTGGTATGGAGGAACAACGTCCAAGGAAGCTTTTGTATAACAGGGCACTGTAACTCCGCTCTCCACACAGGTAGGTGCTTTTGTTTCAGAGCCCTGAGGAAAAATCAATGTAGGTGGGTTGTCAATCGGACACGGTACTTTCAAACCTTCAGCCCCTATTGACATGCAGGTAGGAGTCTTTGAAGAACTGTCCTGTACTAACACAGTTGGAGACTGAGTTGGCGTGGCAGGTTCAATTTGGTAAGCGATCGTTGGTTGATGCTTCAATGAAAAAGATTGATCAATACGGGGTTGCAGAGCTGGCTCCAGTGGGTAAGCAACTGTTGGCTCGATGAGAAACTGAGGTTTTGGCTCAGCTGCATAGGCTGACGTAGGTGCAGATGGGGTCACCACTGTGGGAATATCCACTTCTATTTCTGCTGATGGGCAGGTGGGGCTCAGGGTGGGACCAGATGTTGGCGACGCTTCCGTCTCATAGATCGGGCTCCTACTGCTGCCCAGTGGAAATTGCGGACAGGTTGGCTTCTTGGAAGGTTCTTCAGTTGCTACTGGTCTTGGTGGGCCGGGAAAGACGCGACTGCTTGATACTGTGGGCATTACTGTTGGTTTCTCTGTGTGTGTTGGGGTAGAGCTTGTTGGAACATCAGTAATTGGCGCAAGAGAGGTAGGACTTAATGAAGCTTCTGTTGCTTTGGTTGTCAGGCTGATAGTTGATGGAAGCATCGATGGCACGAAAGTAGATGAAACCACAGATGGTCTGCCCACGACTACAGGAACACCAAATGGCTGTCCCTTATCACTAGGCTGCGCTGTTTGAAATTGTGGTGGTCTGTGCAAAGATGTTGGATTCTTGGTTATTGGTCCCATTGGAGCTGGCTCAAGAGAACTTATTGGTTTGCCAACTGCCACAGAAACATCAAATAGGTGCCCACTGTCACTTGGGAAATTTAAGGTACTTTGAGAAGGAACTTGCGATAAAAAGATGACAGATGCTGTATTTTCATTTGTGTATCCAATTAGGGTTGGCTGAGAAGAAGCGGTGGGTCTGTCAACGACAACTGGGGCCACAAATGGCTGACCTATGCTACTCGGCAGTTCAGTCAGCGTGTCAGAGGGCAATGGAGATGGTAAAAGAGTTGGCTTGTCAAATGTAACAGGCTTTTCAAATCTAGATGATGGAAAAGTGCTCGGGAAAACAGTTGGTAACATTTGCTGAGAAGGTCCTGTTGTCATGGTCGGGCGTTTTTGACTTGCTCCAGTAATAACACCAGGTGTTGATGGAGGCCTGGTGAATGTTCCTAGATTTGTGCCCCCATAAGATGGCTTTACAGTTGTAGGTCCCACAAATGGACTACCAGGTGCTTCAGTTGGACCAGCTATTGAAGGCTTCAATTTTGTAGGACCAGGTGTGGTTGGACTGGCACTTGGACTTCCTGGGGACACTGTTGGGCCTGGTGTTGAAGGAGGCCTGATAACTGTCCCTATGTTTGTGCCCTCATAGGATGGCTTTGCAGTTGTAGGCCCAATGCTTGGACTGCCAGGTGATACAGTTGGACCAGCTGCTGTTGAAGGCATCAATATCAAAGGGCCAGGTGTGGTTGGACTGGCACTTGGACTTCCTGGGGATACTGTTGAGCCTGGTGTTGATGGAGGTCTGTTGACTGTTGCTATAACAGTGCCCTCAAAGGATGGCTTTAAGGTTGCAGGCCCCATGCTTGGACTGACAGGTGACATAGTTGGACCAGCTGTTGAAGGCATCAATATCAAAGGGCCAGCTGTTGTTGGACTGGCACTTGGACTTCCTGGGGATACTGTTGGATCTTGTGTTGTTGGAGGCCTGATAACTGTTCCTATGTTTGTGCCCTCAAAGGATGGCTTTGCAGTTGTAGGCCCAATGCTTGGACTACCAGGTGACACAGTTGGACCTGCTGTTGAAGGCTTCAATGTTGTAGGGCTAGTTGTGGTTGAACTGGCACTTGGACTTCCTGGGGATACTGTTGGGCCTGGTGTTGATGGAGGCCTGATAACTGTTCCTATGTTTGTGCCCTCAAAGGATGGCTTTGCAGTTGTAGGCCCAATGCTTGGACTGCCAAGTGACACAGTTGGACCAGCTGTTGAAGGATTTAACGTTGTTGGGTCAGCTGTTGTTGGACTGGCACTTGGACTTCCTGGAGAAACTGTTGGGCCTGGTGTTGATGGAGGCCTGATAACTGTTCCTATGTTTGTGCCCTCATATGATGGCTTTGTGGTTGGAGGCCCCATGCTTGGACTGCCAGGTGACACAGTTGGACCAGCTGTTGAAGGCTTCAATTTTGTAGGACCAGGTGTGGTTGGACTGGCACTTGGACTTCCTTGAGAAACTGTTGGGCCTGGTGTTGATGGAGG
>Ga0100392_1002458_pt1 | contig 17214 bp, 10 predicted proteins | sample CryGeymeta201516_FD_81548 | JGI IMG/M metagenome (GOLD analysis project Ga0100392, IMG submission 81548) | Groundwater microbial communities from Crystal Geyser aquifers in Utah, USA - Crystal Geyser metaG 2015-16 | ecosystem: Environmental > Aquatic > Deep subsurface > Groundwater | place: USA... | reverse complement strand
CACCACCAGGAGCACCACCAGGAGCACCACCAGGAGCACCACCAGGAGCACCAGCAGCACCAGCGGCACCACCAGTGGCACCAGCGGCACCACCAGTGGCACCAGCGGCATTGTTCCTTCCATAGGTAGTTTTCAATCCCTGAAAGCACCAATCATATTGGTTACTAGTAAATATTACCAATTAGAAGCAAGCTACTACTAGTATAGGGGTGTGTAGTTAAGAATAAATGTCCTTGGTGGTGCTGATCAATATAGTTGCTTGAGAGGAGGACTAGGGAGGAGTATCATTGTGGAGAGAAAGTTTTTAATTCAAATAATCACAAAAAATATTGCAGCAAATTATACTCTGCACCAACAGCACTGTAGGTGTTTCCCCACAATGATTTCTTGCACCGTAGGTGAAACCTACAAAGGTTTGACGCATCCTAATCTTAGCTAATAATGTTGAAGTTTGATTGGAGCCCACCATGCTTTTATGAGAGGTGGAAGGAGGCTCGCTCATCAAATAATACTACTACTCCGGAGTAGCTATTAGTAGTAGGTCTACTAGACTAGTAGATGATACTGATAGACCGTATGAGACCGTAAAAAGCTAGTGTGGAGACTCATGAATATTAGAGTAAATATATTATGACTAGAGTAAAGAGACTAGTGGTGTGTGTGTATAGGAAGCAGGCATAGGCACACGACCTAATAGAGTAAGACCTAACTCCTGAGTCCTATGGCAGTCCACCTGGGCTTAATTTGAGACTGGTACTAGTAGACTAATACTGCTACTAGACTAGCACAGCCTCATGCCACTCACTATAATTAGTCTACCATACGATTATTGTTCTTCGAATGTTGAATAATCTCCTACTGTACTTCCTACTAGACCTAGCACGTTAATGAGTTTGAGAAATAGCTCTTCCTTGGCATAATCAGTTACAATAATAAGTAGCGCTCTCAGCCACCAGCATCCACAATCAACTACAACTAACAATGTCAAATAAAGATTTAAGCGCCATGAGAGCGCGATCCAAGTCGCCTACCCCAACACCCGCCTCCGAGGACCCGGCTGCTGATGCCGCTTCGGCAACGGCAACAGTAGTAGCAGCTCCTAAACGAGATAAGTTTGCCGCGAAAGCAGCCAGACAGCAAGCGCTACGAAACGCTGAGGTCCCTGCTGTTGCTGCTGCAGCTGCTGCAGCAGCAACAGCCCCTCGAAGGGATAAATTTGCTGCGAAAGCAGCTCGTCAACAGCAACAGGATGCAGCACCTCGCCGGGATAAATTTGCCGCGGTCGCAAGTCGGGGCAACAGCAAATTTGCTGCCATGGCGCAAAAAGAATCTCGCAACAATGGTATTACCACTACGACTGCTTCTACCGGTGTCACCGTGACAAGTTCGCAAGATAAATTGGTTGCAGCTCGAAGAAGAAGGCAGCTCTTGCAGGAGCGCCAGAAAGCCTGGGATGATCTGAAAAAGGCTGAAGATTGTATTTCGAATCTCCTCAAACAGGTTGCCGACCATGGCCTTTTTGATCCAGCGTCTCTAAAGGAATCTCAAAAGCAAGAAAAACGAGCCACCCGACAGGCCAAACGAACGGCACGAATGAAAAAGGCCGAAGAAAAAGCAGCCAAGGCTGCTGCCAAAGCTGCTGCTGCTATGGACATAGACGACGACGACGACGAAGGTGATGAATCAGATGACAGCGACGAAGATGATATGGACGAAGATGATGATGACAGTCTGAGTGAAGAAGGAGACGATGACGAAGCTTCCAAAGGTCGGCCTCACGAACGCTATTCTAAAACACTGCAAGAAATCCACTCTCTCTGTGCTCCCCATGCCCACTGGATCCAAGCCTATCGTCCGTTAAATAATGCTCTAAGTAACGAGAGTAGGAAGGACAAGAAACCTGTCGACAGTACAAACGCCACGATTAGCATGTACCAGGCCCGGGTTGAAATGAGATTGGCGCAAGAAAAACGCAACATATGCCAGGAGTGGCTCCGTTTGGAACAACAGGAAATGGCCAAGCTGGAAAAGACTGCCATAAAAGAGGGAGATGTCCAGCCGCCGGGAGATGGTGACAGCAAGAAACGAAAACTGGGGGCTTGAATCCAAAAAAAGAGGTATTGACTTCAAAACTGAAATCTACTAGCTGAAAGGTAACTCATAAAAATAGCATTGTGCTACAAAGTGACATTGTTAATTACTGCTGCAGTTGGGACATTATGAATTTGTAAAAGTCTTCTTGTGTCCCTTCCTTGTGAGCATCCTGGAGCTCCCGGCACATGCCCAATAGGTGGTGCAAGTTATGAATGAAAAGCAAAATTTCCACCAGCAGTTCCTTCGTCTTGACCAAGTGATACAGATAGGCACGGTTGTGTTGGGAACACGTCATGCATGAACATCCTGGCAAAATTGGTCGGTTGTCACGAATCCATGAAGGAGCATCTGATTTGGAAGCGACAACAACAGGAGTGCACCCATCCGCATCTAATAACAACACATTACTCTCTTTTATGTCCGGTTCTGCCAGACGAGGACGTTTGGTGGCGGTAGCTTGTTGGAGAGATGATTCCCAAGATGAAAAGTCAACGACAAAGGCACGATGCGTTTTGGCCCATTTTGAGGGGAGATTTGTTCCCACCACGTGTATTCCTATCTGATAGCAACCAAGGAGTTGCGATAACGTATTGGTGGCCAGGACGGCGAGTATAGGATTCGATACAAGATTGGCAGCAGCAGCTTGCTTTTTAAAACGATCCGCGGATGTTTGAAGCAAGGCCAGTTTTTGTGCTGGTGTCTTTGCGTATTGCCAACCCACAAATACAACACCCGTAACTTGGGGCTGATCCTCCTGCAATTGTTTTTTAATGGCGTTATACTGTTGTTCAACGTCCGGATCTTCAAAAAGACTATGTTCTTTTGGTGCTATCAAACAAGATGCCCATATTCTTCCTTGTTTTTGTGACTGCAATTGCTGCGACGAATAATGTATCATTTCACTGCACCATGCCTGCGTCCTCTGATACGCTGCTCGTCTCCTCTTTTCCGTTGCATCCGTCAAAGTCACATCAAAGAGTGGCACATTTACGTGAGACTTTAATCCAGCAGCTGCAGCCTGATACACCCCTGTGGATAATTGTTGTCGTCCATTATCCGTCCACACCATCGTATGTTGTTTGGAGGCTGTTATTAATGTGCTCGTATCGGCCACTTGCTTGGGTGAAAATTGAATTGCATCCGCAACAGGGTCGAAAGTAGGAACCGTAATGCGAGTGTAGGGAGCCAGCCACGGATCCAACTGTACTTGATCGGAAAACGTATACCCTCTAGGTTTGGGTGCCGTAGCAGCACCGTCTTTGGGAATTTTCAAGACGGGGACGATGCAAGTATCTCGTACAGAAATACCAATCCAAAGAATATCCTGGACTTTTTCGGCAGGAAAACATTTTTGTAGCAGATGAGGAGTCAAATAGGGAAAAGCTCCGTCAACTGTCTGTAAAAGTAATCGAAGCAAGGGTTCCTCCCTTTCGTTATCTTTGACTTTGTCGGCTGTCATATCACGGATGGTGGGTCAGCTGAAGAGCACGAGCTAGAACCACAATAATAATATAATATTACTGTATTATTATGGTTTGGAAATGATTGGGAGATGCTTTTCCTACTTTTACTAGACTACTACCATACTACTAGTAGACTAGCTACCAGGTACCACCTGTGGGGAGTACTAATAGATCTAGCTACTACTAGTAGGTTCGTGGTTGTGAAACACTGGATGACAGGGTGGAAGCGACAAGTATGGAAGTGCCCCCCGCCTAAAATCCTGAGAGTAGTCTACCCAGTACGAGGAGTAGACTAGTCAGATCAGTATGGTGTTCTTTTCTTGGGTTAGAGACTCGCAAGCAGTGTGCAGCAGAACTGACGTTGCTTGTTCCTGATGAGGAAGCGGAACCTCGTGCATTCGCATCTACAGTAAATGCTTAGAGTAACTGGCACAAAACCAGACCGCGCCACGAGGAGTTAAAATAATAATAATGTTCCCATCCGAGTAGTAGGTTCCGACTTTTCCCCGCCACAAAGTGTACCGTGTCATGGACGAATACCGGTCCGTTCATTAATTACCAAACGCAAGGTTTATTAGAAATTAAACTGCCGTCGCACACGAACATCCGAAGCCAAGGCCTGCAGCGTCGTCCCTTCCAGAGGCAAACGAAAGTCGGTCACCCATCGTCCTCCATCGGCCGCGCTGGTATCTGTCCATGTCACATCAATAGCCGCTGTAGGATCTACGCGGGTTCGAATTGAAGCCCCATTGCGCAACAGAACCTTCCATTGGTACAAGATTTTGGCATTGTACAAACTTATTTCGGGGGATATGGTATTGCGTTCGTCGAGGGCATGGACCACTGCTAATGTTGGATTCCCGTAGTTGAGGTTCAAAATTGCCTTGGTACGGCCCGATCCTCCAGTTGTACCCTCCAAAACACACGCCGGTTCCTGCTTGGTTAGGTCCAAACTAGGAGTAATACGAATGTTGCCGAGAGAAGATCCTGCTGGAAAGGCGAGATTATAGGAGGCCCTCAAGAATTCCAAACCTCGGCTGCGCTTTGGAACCAAAGAGGACGAAGCATACTCGGAGTCTTCATCTTCGTCAACATACCGTACTCTCTGTCCACTACTTCTGTCGCTATTTTGGATCGAAAATCGAGCCAGGAAATAGGATGCCCCGTGAGACGCTTGCAGCAGCAGATTGGTACGTCTATTCTTAACTTCATAGGACGGTTGGACTTGTAGCTCTGTGTTTAATTTTTCCGACCGAAACTGAAGATCGGCTTCGACAAAGGTTGGCAATCTCTTGAGCTCGTCGTAGCGATAGCCTACATTAGTGCGGGCCGAAGTCCAAGATGGTAGCCAATTGGGCAGAGGAGGCGAATTGCACTGGAGGGACCAAAACAATGTAGGTCGAAGGGATGACAGGTCAACCCATTTATTGCCACTTTCCTCCTGCTTTGTCGCTGCGAAGGCTTCAGCTACGGTAGCATCACGGTCAAATTCCAATGGATGGCTTGGTTGAGGATCTTTTAAAGTGACAGTCAAGACAGGACCTTGCACCGAAAACTTGGCGGCTTCTGTGGTCTTCAAAAGCACCGTCAGGATCAGCAGCACATTTGACAGGAAAGACATGTTGAGGGTTGAGGTGGCTAAAATGTTCTGTATCTTAACCCGTCAGGTGTTTTTAAACTTCTTGGATCCTTCGCTCTAAAATAGAATTATCACAGATCTGAATCCAGTACCGGTAAGCAGATCGATGAATGCGCTTCGTATTGGAAATGCTATGTATGTTATTGTATCGGAGGAGGCGGTCTACTAGTAGTAGATAGTGTCCTCCTACCTACCTACTACTAGTAGTCTACTGCTTGACTAGTACTACACGTATGTGTTGTTGACACCAAACGATCTTTGGATTCTTCTTGTTGTTCGCACATTTGCTCTTGGAAGTTTCATTCTTTGGTTGGAACTTCGAGAGGACGCGCGCCACAACAAAACCAGCAAGGTAGAGAGAAGTGCGCTCCACGGCATACCAAATCAGTGGGACAATGTCTTGATCAGAATCGGCGTTCAAGCCACGAGCAACGAAATCCTGTTGGAAGACTGCATTCTCCTTTGGCGAGAGGGAGGGGAGGTTTGAACTCAGCTCACTCGTGGCGGCGGGCAGTTTTCTGTGGCACTGCTAATAGATGTCCGTAAGAAATAACGGAAAGAGAAGACGAATAGACGACCAGTGCAAATTCGGTAAAATTCTAGTTTTTAGCACATTTTTACTACAGCTGGCCCTTCTTGTACTGAACAAAGCGAGATCCATTCAGAACAGTCTCTTTCCACTGCTCCAACTCCAATCGATCAGCGCCATCTTCACTTTGCGATCCTTGATTCAATTTACGTTCTTCTGCCTTGATCTTAGACTTTATTGTAGGAATGCATCGTTGGAAATGACTCAATATTTGCATTGATTCAAAGACAGTTTGATGGCAGATACCATCATCTTCGTCATTTCCGTACATGTCCATGAACGCACTCAATACTTCCGTCTGAATCAAGAGTGACTCGGATGGATTGGTCAAGGCTGACAACAGCGTAGAAGATACTTGTCGATTTACCTCTGGTGGATGAGGCTCTTGACTGCACAAGATGGCCAACATGGAAATAGCATCTCGCCGAATCGAGAGATCACTCCTACAAACAGGAAGTTTTTCTTTCGCGGAATTCTCTGGGGTGCTGTTGCCAACTTGACGCAACCAAAACGCCAAGTGCTCTGGCTGCCATTCCTTCCGCAATGACGGTCGTGTTTTCAATGCAATCACCATGGCACTCGCAAGGCCTTCTTTACCAGCGCCGGTCGCAGTTGTGGCTGCTTGTTGCAGCTCGGCCCACGATAGCTGGAGTGGCCAAAAGGAAATATTCTCCCAGCAGTTGCCCAGGCACGCCACGACCTTGGACTGCAAATCTTCCAAATCCTGTTGAGATTGTTCGGGAAACAATATTGCAGTCACGATTGGTACTTTATAGACATGCCGAAAAAGATCCTCAAGTTTTGTCGGAAGGGCACTCTCAACGATGGCCTTTTGAAAGACTTCATCTTTCGAGCGCTGTTTTTCGAGTCGTTCTTGTTGCTGCTTTTGCTCTTGCATCCACTGAGCTTCTTGTTCGGGACCCCAGTCATCTTGATCCATTCTCATTTCGTCAACATCATCTTCATCTTGTGGAAAATCGCTACCACCCTGACTAGTAATGTTTGCAAGCAATTCCAGTGACAATTGCAAGGGCAACAAAAAATCATTCCAGGCTTGACGGGCCCGTTCCAGTGCTTCTCTCGTTTCGACTTCTTCTTTTTGATCTTGTTCCATTTGAGCAGAGTCATCTTGTTCTACCACCGGCGATGGCTTGGTATCTTCTTCCATGAGTTCATTCTTGTCAGCAGCTTGTCTCTGAGCTTCTTTTCGTTCCTTTTGTCGTCGGGCAATATCTCGCGACGACTCTTTGCGATCCGCAACCTTTCGAATAATATCTCGTTCCACCGCTTCGTCGGCTTCTTCCTCTCCGTATTTTGTTGCAGCGGCGTGGTACGCCGATAATAGAGTTTGAGCTGTATCCCACGAAAAATGCAGTCGCGACTCCAATTGAGGCAAGACCGTTTCCCGGACAACAATGATCGCTTGCTGGGTAGGCAAGATGGATCGAGCCGCCAAAATGGCTCCCGTTGCGTGTAAAGGCACTTCTACAGGTAATGATTGGTCTTGTATAGACGCCTGCAACAGTCCCAAGGCCCGGCTGAAAGCATCGGGACACTCTTCTTTCCAAGGTTTCAAGAGTTCGATGTTGTCATCCCAAGCTGAATGTAAGGTTCTGGTAGCTAACGTCATGATCTGCCGATGAAGAGGCCGGCATGCCTCTCCATCGCTATTTTCGCTGTGCACTTTTTTGTTAGCACTGTCAGTTGCACTTGCGCTAGCAGCTGCAGTTGAAGAACTCCAACAAGCCTGCGAGTGCTGTAACCACTCCAACAGCACCTGATGGAAGTCTTGTCGTGGCGTAGGATCCACAATCGACGTCAGTCGTCCCACGGCCTTAGGATTGGTTTCGACCAAGACACAAAGGGCTCTCCAACATTGAACAGCTAAAGCCAACCACTGCTTCTGTTGCTTCTTTTGTTGTTGAGTTGTTTTACTGCCAGTATTTTCATTCAACAACAGCACAAACTGTGCGTAACATTGTTGCAATCGCCCTACCAACACAATAATCCATCCTGCCGACAATGTCTCCAGTTCTTCTAACCTTTTCAGTATCGTGGGTGGTGCCATACTACCTTTGGTAGTAGAATCAGTTTCTGCGGCCAAAATTGTTACACAATTTGCCAAACACCCCGCCGCTACCTGACAAACATCCAAATCGGCATCCAACAATCGTTCTCGAATTGCCTGCAATAATGGAGCCGTTACTTGTGGAGGCAATTTTAACGACGATACGTCTAGCAGCGAATTGGCCACCGCTGCAAGAGCGGCATGACGCGTCCGAGGATCCGCATGACGAATGCGTTGCAATACGGCTGGATCTTGACTGTTGCTCTTTAATGATGGATCATTCTGGTACGGTGCTGCCTTGGTTTTGTTTTGCCCTTTGGGGCGTTTGTTATTGCGCCGCGTTTTCTTTCCCATGGTCTTGCCTTCTTTTGTAGATAAACAAAGATGTGGATTGGGAGAATGAAGAATTAAAATAAATGAGGACTGAGGTTGAAAAATGAATGGAGAGCTCTTGATGATTTGGATCCCGCAAGACTCAAATTCGCGGATAGAAGGCCAGATCGCACAATTATTTCCACTCTTGTCATCTCAGTCCACTTTCTTTCTTTGCGGAACATTCGCTATGCACTTAACTGCACTTAACTAGTCTACCCTGGAGGTGCGACGGATAGTTCTAAAAGCAAGTCCGCGCTTTAAACATAAAAGTAAAGACACAGAACATCAATTACAGTAGTCACTTTCTGTGCGATATTTTCCCGCCGCGATGTCTCGATTTGGACCGCCAAAATCTTTGAAAATTGACCAGTTGACGAAAGCTGAAAGCGTTGAGGAACTCGTTTTTCTTTTTGCCGTTCTTTCGTGACCATAATATTTGATTTTCTCAACGAAAACACAAGACGAGAAACTAAAACAAAGGACACCATGGATGACGAAGCTCCAAACGCAAACCTCATTACGAATCCTGATCACGTCAGCGACAAGGATACACCTGTTGTTGACTCTCCGAATGATGCCGCTGCCACTGCCGTGAAAACGAATGCTGATGTTGCATCACCTCGCTGTGCTGAATCTGCCATTATCACAAAGGCGAATTGTCCGTCTCGTTTTTCTCTCTGGTACGCACTGACAATATTTTCGGCTGTCAGCTTGATTGCGCACTGCACAGAAACTAAGACGTGGCTGGTAGAGGAAAAGTGGGTCCTAAGCGCTACGGTCATGTCACTCCTTTTGAGTTGTATTGGTTGTATGGCACACATTGTCATGCGCGATAATTTTGTGGGCATGCCTCTAGAGGGTCTCTTGGTACGCGTATATCGAATAGAATGTGTTCGTAGTATGCTTGTTCGGATTTTTTTTCATTCTAACTTATCCGACTGAACCTGGTGCGCGCCCTCTCAATTACAAAATTCTTCACCAAACAGCTGTTTACGAACCTTGGCTTTTGGGTCGGCGGTCTGATTGTCATGATGGACACTAATAATTCACTAGCTGTGAACGCGTCTGGTGATATTTTGAATCCTAACTTGTACTTTTTCAGCTGGTTGAGTTTAAGCCTGGTGGTGGCACTTCTTGTGGGATACGGACACGAAGTCAATGCAGCTACGATGGTGTTTGAAAATGGAGCAGGATACTGGGCTGGTATTAGTGTCGCTAGCGTGGTAGCACTCGCGTCGTCCTTACAAACATTTTTTAAAGGCAGCGATCTCGAAGGCGTCGACTATGACTGTCAAAACGACCCGGACGATCAAGAAAGCGGATACTGCAAACGCCTCAAGTTTTCTATCTCACTAGGAGCCATCAGTGCTGTAGTGACAGGGACTTGCTGCTTGCTGTCGTTCAAAATGACAAATTTAATTCATGGGGCTGTGTCTGGTGTTGTGTTTTTAGCCTGGACAATCGGTGTAGCGTTTGTTACTTTTGGTGACGTGTCTCCTGGAGATGGAGTAGGCAATCTCTACTTTGGTGTCTGGGCTGCCTTTATCATGAGTCTTTTCATGGTCTCAACAAGCGTAAAGAAATACCTAGCATCGAGAAATGAAGAGCAGGCAGCTGGTACTGTCAATGCGACAGGTGTGGTGGAAATGACTGTCGAAGAAGCTCCAGTATCGCCTACCGCGACTGAGCCAGCCACGGGCGCTTCCTTTGATGACAAAGCTGATACCGAGAAAGCTCCTGCTTCCACAGCTGACATTCCTACTCATGTGGAATAAAGTGTGTATGTCCTGCATGTGTCCATGCTTTTCTTTTTCTGCGCGAATAAAAAGTAATTCATCTATTATCATTTTAGAGACGCGACGCAAGAAGGATTCGATTATCATCGAGTAGTAACTTTAGTTTTGATGTAACGAGGTCTGCCTAGGATTGGCAAGTCGTCCTCTCCAGTGAGCCTACACTTTCCAATATTCTTGCTATGCCCTCGGGAATATACTATGCCCAGACAGTATGATGTGATCATACGCATCTTTCCTGCGCCGGAATCACTTCTTGATGAGACTGTTGGTCATGACGGACAGGACAACGTTGGTACGGGAAATTCAGTTGGTTGTTCCCAAAAATCGTTCCCTCAGTAGGGCTAAGGATTAGATTATCGAAAATTGAAAACAACACCATGGTTTATTTTTACTGGAGTAGACCTAGTCTAGTCTACGTAGTAGACTACTAGTCGAGTTGTTCTTTTCTTCTTCTCGCTGCTCAGACCACACCACACCACAAAATCACGCCCTTGCGATGGTATAATAAAGGCAATCATCAAAGTACAGTCCGAAAGAAAGCATGGAAGGAGTCAACCGTCGCCGCGGTCAATTAAGTGTGGCTTCAAAAACAAAATTAGACATCACTATTGCGAGCTGGTTGTTATCGGGTGGTTCGCTACTTCTGATCCTGTTGTTGACGGGTTGGTCCATTTTCACCGATTTTTCCATCATGAATGGGGTCAGTTCACAGCAATACCACCAAGCTAATGCACAACCAAATACCAATGTGATAATATCGCAACAACAAGACTATGTTCGCCATTCGGAAGTTGTTGGTACCAAGACAACCGATTCACTGCAAGAACAAACCAATATCAATGCTGTTGCTGATATCTCTGTGGTCAAATGCCTCATTTCGACACCATCATCATTATCTGCATCAGCAACAACAGTAAGAACTACCGACGACAATGCTGGTGCTAATGGATCCATTCTTATTACAGTACGTCATGATCTATCACCGGTTGCATCCAAAGTATTTATAGATTTGGTAATGGCACATCATTTTGATAATGTCTTTATTTTTCGAGTACTGAAAGGATTTGTAGCGCAGTGGGGTGTTCGTACCGCGGGAACGGAAAATCAGGTCCTATCATCGCTTGTGAACAACAAACCATCCAGTACCAAGGATGCCGTTCACGGTAAGACTCTGTCCAATGTCCGGGGAACACTATCGTTTGCAGGAGGCAATCCTGCGACGATGCAAGTCTTTGTCAACCTCGGAAACAACCAACGGTTAGATCAAGAAAATAGTCGACCTTTTGCAACACTAGATCATTCCAGCATGAACATTATGGATCAATTGTACACGGGATACCAAGATGGACAAGTCAAGACACTGGCATTAGGTCAAGCTGTCATGAGAGAAAAATTTCCTCGCATGAGTTTGGTAGATCACTGTCGTGTGGTTCAGCCGATTGATTTGGATTGAAGAAAACTCAGGCAAACGGCAAGAACAGAAGCACATGGAAGCTGGCCACTGATCAATGCAGTGGAATTATTGAAGGCGAGGAAGAGATTCAAATAAGAGATGTCGTCCACCACACTGTTCTTCTTGTAGCGAGCCCAGCCAAGAACCGACCCTTGAAGGAGCCTTTGATGATCTTATATATTTATGTACTTACGTCAGCAGCCCATGATGTTGCAACCTTTGCTTTAAGCTATCTCAACGATTTACGAAAGGACGAGTATTCTTCGTGGTTTTTAAATGAAATTTGAATGCCTTCCTTGAGACGATACCATCTCAAATAGCAACGACAACTCTTGTGCTGGCGACTTCGTTTTGGCTTGTGCAACTCCATAAGACTTTGACTACAAAACACAAAGTGCTGTTTGAACAAATGTTTTAATTTTTTAACAATCAACTTTTGAACAAAAAAATTGGCTGACGAACAACACGAGACCGCACGATTTTTGTGTATCGATACGCGGCATTCTACTAGGCAAAGTTATTGTCTTCTGCAGCTGTGTCTTCCGTTGGATCATTGGAGGACGAATCACCCATGATTTTGGTGGCGTAGTAATTTGAACTTGCCAACCAGACTGCGCCAATAAAACTATACCGCTTGTGACTACTACTACTCTTGTGAGAGTGTTCTGCCATGTACGACTTTTGTTGTTGACGCTTGTCTTTGTTTTCCTGAATAGCTTTCTTCTTCTTGTGAAGAAACATGGGAGGATTGTGAGCTGGTTGCCGAAGAAAATCAAATAGAGGACGTTGCTTGGTCGGTCGACCCGAAGGCACACCAGATCGTCGAGCGCCGGGTTTTGTTGTTTCCGAGCACCTGGTCTTCCGAGGAGGTGGCGATGAATCCCTGAACGTGATTTTGGACGGCGCAGCGTCTGTGACAGGACAACAAGGCGATTCATCTAAATGACTACTACTAGCTCGACGATGTTCCGATGTTGTTATTGTGCTAAAGGCATCTTCACTTGTCGCGCTGGTTTGGGTACTCACAGGATGTGCATGTGATTCTTCTTGGCAATTTAACTGTTGCTTTTGTTTGTGTTTACTACCCCATTCTTCACTACTGTCCTGTTCCTGTTCCTGTTCTTCTTCGTGCGGTACCGATCTCTGATGATGCTGGGATCTACTCGTAGGTATTAAAAAGGAACTCTGAATCTGTGTCTCTCGTCGCGGTATTCCTCGTGGCCTAGCTTTTGGTGAATCACTGCACCGACCCTCCGAGGCAGCTGCTCGTCCAGCTTCGACTGCTGCTTCGAAATGCGGCCAGTCATGATAATGACAAGCGGACTTCATCTTCATCACACCTTTCCGCGGTTCGCATTCTCGCAGATCCAAGAGTGCCCCGCCCGTTTGACTTGCTGTAAATTCGGTTAGCCTCCTGCGTCTGGCAGGTACAGTTCCGGTGGTAGGTACGTCCGCATATTTGCTCATTCGATGTTCCATTTCCCGTAGCAATCGTTTGGCAGAGCTCTCGGGAAGGCTCAAAGATACTTGGTAAACTTTGTTGGACTTGTACACGTGGAATTGCAGCATCGTTTTGGGTTGACTCCATGTGAAGCGTGGCGAATCTTTCCCTACAACAACATCAGGGGCGACGGCATCCACTTGTTTTGCGTGATCCATGGCCCTCCAGAGCCACGAGGTACTACCAGAACCAAGAAAGACACCCATGGGGAAATCAGCGTCATCAAAGTCTTCCACTTCGATATCCTCGTCGTCCTTGTATGGCCAGAAGGTTAATCTATCCCTTGTGACAATAAGAGATCCCTTGGTATCATTATAACAAATGCCTTGGTAGGTTTCCGTTTCGCGACACCTCATGGTCAATAATTGTCAATTGTCATTGACCGTATTAAAACGGGAGTAAAATTATGCTATTGCTGTTGAGTACTACTACTCTACAGCGCTGCTGGTGTGTCCGCTGCTCTGAATCCTTCCTTCTGGAGGTGGAACGTCGGAGTAGCAGTTGTGCTGTACTAGTCGACTACCGGTAGTACCTACTAGTAGTACTACTAGCTACTCAGTAGTAGCTACTGTAGTATTCAAATGTTGCGTTCCTCAAATGGTGTGATACCTATTTTTTCAACAGATGTTGGATTGCCATAACGACCTTCGTAGTTGCCGGAATGTACCAGGTACCTGGTACCTACCTGGTACTGTGCTACTGTACAGTAGTACCGGTACTAACCGAGCAGCAGACTGGATCATCATGAAAGTTTCGGCAGTAGAGTACGTAGTACTGGTAGTAGTACTACGGCGGGTATCAGCAACGACTGGATCAATGAGAAAGATACTACCTGGTACCATAGTAGTATTCAGGAGGTCTTTCAATACTACTAGCTACTACTGTAGTAGTACGTGGTAACAGGTACCAGTAGGCATCAGTAACAAGAATGGTACCTATGAGTGGCCAGTAAATCCACCCATCCAAAACCTGTAACTACCTGGTAGTAAGTGGTGCTTACCAGGTAATAATGTGGAAACATCATTCGTCGAAAAAGACGACTGAAATTCAGACAGAGAACAAGTCTTTTGAAGTCATTTTTAACAGGTACTGTAACTACTGTTACTAGATCTCTACTACTCCTAGCTACTGGTATGGTACCAGGTAACTGGTACATGTAACTGTAGACTACTACGCGACTAAGCATACTACTATTACCATTAATAAAAAAAAGTAATACGACTTAGTAGTACCAGGTACCAGGTACCTGGTACCCTGGTACTGGCTGCTGACATAAAAGTAGTACATTAGGCCTTATTGATCATTTTTTTTTTCAACCACCAGGAGGGGGGGTACCACTGTGTCGAAAAAAGTGGGACTGCACCTTTGGCAGGATTGCTGAGCTGAACCGCGCTCGTGATTTACTTGAGTTTTTTTTAGTATTTTGTTTAGAGTTGGGGTGAAATCAGTGCATTCACGTAGCCGTAAAAGGTTGCACGTACCTGGTAGAAAGCTGTGCCGGCGATGATGAGCATGCTGAAGTGGGAAGATCGGTGAACTGGGTCTTGCCCAGAGACTTTCTTTCTTGCCAAAACAGATCACAGAAGTCACACACATCTTGCTACGTACTAGCTACTTACCGTAGTAGACTAGCTAGCTAGTAGTACTTCCTAATACAAGTGCTACTACTAATAGATTACCAGGTAATACCTGGTAATAGTCTAGTATTGTCTTTCTCATAACATATTTGTACAAGCAACGATGCAATCTTCGTCATCGAAAACAAAGCCAGCTTTGACGAATGCTACACATTCAAATGTCACATTCTCGGGTAAAAGTGGGACTTTAGTACTTACCTCAGATAGGGTCATTTTCCGTCCCAACACAACATCATCATCATCATCACATCAAACTGAACACAGCAAGCCAGTGGTTGTGGCTCGATCTTGGAGATGGGCCGCAATTGAGCGCGTGGACATTTCACAAACACAAGAGAAAGACAAATCAGGTCAAAATCTGCACAGCATCGTAAAACTCAAAGCCAAGGCTGTACAGGGAAAAGCCGTCACTCTGGCCGTTCCCACTAACATATTGGAACACGTCGTGCGAGATTTGAAATTGGGATTGGAAACCTACCAAAAACACGGCGAAAGCACAAAGGAGGCTTCTTCAACGGCCACTTTAAAACCATCGACGAACAAGATAAAAACGACATCGGTCAAGAAACCAGCACCAGCACCAGCAGCAGCTTCTCCGAAAACTCCTAAATTTCGCGTCACGTCGAACTGTGCACCACCAGCAGGAACTCGACGAGGTTCTACAGGCAATGCCTTACCAAAAATAGCCATGCAATCAGCCACCACCACCAAAGAGCATGCTTTATTATTAAAGTCAACAGGTGATTCTTCCAAACCAGCTACCCTCACGAAGAAACCTGTGGGTGAGCATCGTGGTGCCTCAACCCCCGAGAAATTCAAGCAACGCACGTCTGTGTTGAAAAAAACGACGACTGTTGGCGAGAAAGTTGCTGTATTTGAAAAGGCAATGGCGTCCCCTGCAACTACTACAAAGGATCCATTGTTGAAAGAAGCGATTCAGCCCTTGCATAATGGGACAAAAAAATCATCTTTCAATTCGTCAAAAAGAATAATAAAAAGTGCCAAGAATGCAGCTGTAAGTGGCAGCGCACAACACATACAAAACAGTATGGTCAGTTGCAAAGACAAGGTCCCCTCTAATTCGGCACATAAATGTCCTCCCAACCATTTTGTAAGGGCTCCACCAACCCATCGCTCACTTTCCGATAAGGAAGAACCGGAACCCGAAGTTGTCGCGAGGGCTACCAAAATCAAAGATCAGCATGATAGAGAGGCTACTAGTACGACAACGACCGTGAAGGATAGAGACAGCAAATCGTTTCCCAATCACAATTTCCTATCATCTTCTGGACGCCGTAATGCTGAGTTCAATGATAATCAGAAGAATGTTGTCATTACATCACCAAATCAAGCTTCCAAAATCAAAGACAAAATTGGTAATTCCTTTAACAGTCCCCAAGGAATGATTGATCTATCAGGTACTCGTCCTCCTTTCAATAATTACAACACTTTATCTGATGACAAGCCTGAGGATGACGAATCATCAGGTTCTGAATACTCGGACATGGACAGTGACGACTCTAGTCAATTTTCATCCTCCTTTGATTCAACAGACAGTGAAAAGGTTCCTCGACGTCGGCTTAGCCGGCAAAAGGTGACGGCAGTAGCAGCACCAGTAGCACCGTACCAAACTGGATTAGCCGGAACAAAGCTGTGGGATCCCAATGCACCGCAAAACAAATTTCGCATAATGGCTTTAAAACACGCTGCAACCTGTCAAGTCGCAGCCGCGAAAGGTGGTGGTTGTCCGTGTGATCCAATTTGTGGACAATACCGCGCCATTTTACACCACGTGGAGACATGTCGAAAGAGCGATGATTGTCCTGTTGAAAGGTGTCAGTCTACCAAAACATTTTTGCTCACAATGAGCATGATGGAAGGAACGCCCGAACAAGAATTGGAAAACTATTCTGAAAAGAAGGATTTTCTGGTGAGTGTGGGAGCTGTCGCTCCTCTGGCTTACGTGCACGTAAAGCACAAAGTAGGAGCCAGAAATGGCGACAATCTTTCGTCCCAAAGCGATCATTCTACCCTCATGAGCAGCACTCACAGCAGCGATTGGATGTCCAATCACGGCAGTCGCCACGATCGAATGTCCTTTCTGGGATGTCACGAAAGTAGTGCAATGAAAAAACATTAGCGGAGAATCAGAGATTATGTAGATCCGGTCGTTCAGGAATGCAAGGATACATGAGATCTAGACGTAAATTCCAAAGAAGAAAAGAAAAAAGAAAAGCTTCCTAATGCAGAAATTTTAGCCCCATAACGTAACTCCTCCAATCACACGTAGTCGTGTTGTCGCATATTGTCAGGATAACTACGGGCAAAGTATTTCCATATGAGCGTGCCCCAAGTCTTTGGTCGTTCGTTCGGTTTGTACGAAGTTGGCGTATTTTGGATCGTCGTTTTTTAGTATGTGACGAAAAGATCTTTACTATCGTAAAAAGCTAGTGTGGAGACATAAAGAGTAAATATGAATATTATGGATAATAGGAGTAAACTAGACTAGTGTGTGGATACAGAGCAAGCATAGGCACACGACCTAATAGAGTAAGACCTAACTCCTGAGTCCTATGGCAGTCCACCTGGGCTTAATTTG
>Ga0100392_1002437_pt1 | contig 17283 bp, 16 predicted proteins | sample CryGeymeta201516_FD_81548 | JGI IMG/M metagenome (GOLD analysis project Ga0100392, IMG submission 81548) | Groundwater microbial communities from Crystal Geyser aquifers in Utah, USA - Crystal Geyser metaG 2015-16 | ecosystem: Environmental > Aquatic > Deep subsurface > Groundwater | place: USA... | reverse complement strand
GGTTGGTGGCAGAGGATATTGAAGAAGCGACTTGTCGAATACAAGAAATGTAGAGCAGGTTACATCAAATTCAACGGAGTTCGAGCATCAGTCGAATGTCGAGCATCAGTAACATGTCGAGCATCAGTAACATGTCGAGCATCAGTAATATGTCTCAGAGTACGCATACTATGGATTTGAATTCGTCTGATTCCTCTCTGTCGTGCAATTCTTACAAGCCGCTTCCTGAGGCGCGTTCGGTTTCAAACTCTGAAGACCCAGAAGCGCGAATGGCTCAGCTTGAACAAGAGATGAAGCGGATCCAAGAAGAGCTGCAACAGCAAGAAATTTACCGAAAACAGGAAGAGATGAAGCATCATGCTTCGAAGAAGATGCCCTTCATTACAAACAAAAATAGTGTAAACGATGCCGATCTTATCCGAGCCTTTCGTGAACGCGTCGAAGTCAAAAACCGAATGTATCGTTTAAAAAAGTACAAGAAATGTTTTGTGGGAAGTGAAGCAGTGGACGTCTTGGCTGAACTGACCGGAAAATCTCGCAAAGAAGCCTTGTTGATTGGAATCAACTTGGGTGTCAACCTGTTCGAACACGTCACCGACCCAAGCACTCACCCAGTTCTGGAAGACTCCTACATTTTCTTCCGTTTTCTGAAATGGACTGAGTTTTCTAGTGGCGGCAGACGACAGTTGTAGATCTTGTATATCTATCCGCTATCGAAACACGAACCTCAAAGCACATGATGCAAAATACAAAATTTATGTTAAGTTGCATAGGTAGAGTCTTTTTATTTTCTCTGCTTTGCCCCGTTTCCATAGTTACGAAGCGCTCCTGAAACCAAGTATACTCTGCCGATGAGGCTGTTAGTGATAACTGTAGTAAGTTGGACATTTTCTTAGATGTATCATGCAATATATTATTGTCCCTGCGTAGATGTCTGGCTTCATCATTAGACATGAAGGTATTTAGCTGAAGTGTGATCAACGAGCGCAAAGCGGAAGAGTTGTCTCTAGTTTTGGAATAGAACTACTGGCCAGACGCACACTTTTCGATAAAAATGAGACGCATATTTGTTCCCTATCTTCTAATCGCTCGACAAGATGAGAAATTATTGCTTGCTACGCTTATTACCAGTACACAGTCAGATTTCGAAGATACTCTACTCTATTATCGACTCCATGCCATTACAAAACCTCCTACAGTATCTGTACCCTGTATCTAACATCTAACATCTCCGTGCAAACATAAGCTTCGAATTAACAGCGGCTATCAATCATACAATCAAACAACCATGCCAGAATTGGAGATGCTTTCTACCACCGTCGTGAGTCTTGGCGGTGGTGTCCTGAAAAGGATCAAACACGCGTCAACATCGACCAAGACGGATATGATTTTTGCCGTGTTTCTACCATCGACCTACAAGAAGGAATCAAACTTTCCCGCTCTCTATTGGCTTAGTGGATTGACTTGCACCGATGAAAATTTCTGTCAAAAAGCTGGTGGCAATGCCTTTGCCCAGGCCGAACAAGAGGGCTTGTGTTTGATCATGCCCGATACTTCTCCGCGCGGGGACAATGTACCCAATGATGATAATTATGATATGGGCCAAGGCGCAGGCTTTTATATCAATGCCACCAATGCCCCCTGGGATGCTAATTATCGCATGGAAGAATACGTGACTCAAGAGCTCCCAGCCCTCGTCAAAGCGGAATATGGAATCGGTGGCAAAGGAAACTGCTCACTTTCTGGTCACAGTATGGGAGGTCATGGGTAGGTTACTTCTCTCGCTTTGTTTTGCGTGTCCGCCCAGTCATGCCGAAGCAAAAGTGCTTAATCGCTGCATTTATACTTTCCTTGCAATGTAAACAGAGCCTTGACGTTGGCACTCAAAGCAGAGCCAGGAACATATTGCAGTGTCTCGGCATTTTCTCCCATTTGTCATCCAACCAAGGTATGCAAGGAGATGGAAATAAAAGACTCTAGTTATTGAAGAGAAAACAACTCTCGATGCTTACAGTTTTTGTTGTTGTGTTCGCCAATATATTTTACTCTTAGTGTCCTTGGGGAGAAAAAGCCTTTAAGAATTACTTTGGTTCGGTCGATGCTGGCAAAGATCATGACGCCACTGAATTGATTGCCAAGCCAGGAAAGGCTTCCATGTACGACGAAATTTTGATTGATCAAGGAACTGCGGATGACTTTCTCTTGGGCGGTCAATTGCTTCCAGAAGATTTTGAAAAGGCTGCCAGTAGTGCTGGGCAAAAAGTTACTCTTCGTCGACAGGAAGGATTCGGCCACGACTACTACTTTATCGCCGCGCATATACAGGACCACATCAAATTTCACGCGGAGAAGTTGCGATCCGGTAAGGGAAATTAATAGCCACACCTTTATCACTCCAATCCCGGACTGACCTTGGAAAGCGTCAACCTGGTTCTTTAGGTATAAAACAAGCAGGAGCAACAAGAGCGGTTCAATGCAAACGTTGCTATCGAATTGCTTTTGTCTGTGATTTCTTTTATCCTCGGTTAGGAGGAGTTGAGATGCATATTTGGTCACTAGGTCAGCACTTAATACGGCAAGGTCATAAAGTAATTTTGATCACACATGCTTATGGAAATCGAACAGGAGTGAGATACATGGGGCCCTCGTTGTCGCTTTTGAAGGTATATTATTGTCCCATTATTCCCATGACGGATGAAGATTCTATGCCCACTTTTACTGCCACTCTCCCAATTATTAGACATATTCTCATTCGCGAAAGGATTGATATAGTTCACGCCCACCAAGCCACCAGTGTTTTGGCGAATGAGAGTATTTGTTACGGCTCTGCGCTGGGTCTGGCCACTGTCTACACAGACCATTCTCTCTTTGGATTCAACGACATTGCATCTGTTTTATTGAATCGCGTGAGTATTTCAATTGATAAACTTCCTCTCCTGAACTGCTCATATTGTGTGTATCTTGATTGCTTCTATTAAATTCTAATTCCTTTCCTTGCTCAGATGTTGCAAGTCACGTTGTCCACTACTGATGCTGCTATTTGCGTGAGTAATACTTGCCGCGACAATTTAATCCTTCGCGCTCAATTGAATCCGCAAAAAGTATCTGTGATTCCAAACGCTGTCGACCCAGCGAATTTTACACCTGATCCCAGCAAACGCAGCACTGATCGGTAAGTCCGCGCGTCAAACTCGAGGAAAGCATTGCATTTGGGATTTGGGATGCTAGATTTATCTAATCTTGTTTGTTGTGCTCTCGCGACAGCATCAAGATTGTAGTGGTTTCTCGTCTAATGTATCGCAAAGGCATTGACCTGCTAGTTGGTGTCATACCACACGTGTGCCGCGACTTACCTCTGGTTGACTTTATCATTGGGGGTGATGGCAACAAGTTTTTGGATCTGAAAGAAATGGTTGAACGAGAGCACTTACAGGATAGAGTTGAATTTCTTGGCTCTGTACCTCACGTTGAAGTGAGAAGTGTTCTGGTACAAGGGCACATTTTTTTGAACTGTAGCTTGACCGAGTCCTTTTGTATTGCTATTCTGGAGGCAGCATGCTGTGGGCTTTTGGTGGTGTCAACCTGTGTTGGAGGCGTCCCGGAGGTTTTGCCCAGCGACATGGTGTTGCTGGCGCCGCCCAACGTGCCCGCAATTGTTGAGAACGTCAAACAGGCCGTCAAGCGACAAACAAATTCAGAGACGGCCGTTGATCCGTGGGGGAATCATGAACGATTGAAGAAAATGTACTCTTGGCATAGGGTTGCACAACAAACCTCGAAAGTCTACGACACGATTATGCACCAAGAACGGCGGTCGCTATCCGATCGATTGGAGTGTTATGGGTCCCTCGGTGGCTTTGCGGGCTTGGTGGCGATGATGGCGGCCATTACAGTAGAATTGTGGCTGCGTTTTTTGTGTTGGTTGCAGCCTGCAGAGCTGATAGACCGCGTCCCTGATCTACGAAAACCATGAATAACAATTATATCCAATAGTACTAGTACCAGGTAGCTACCGGTACTACGACACAACTACTAAGCTCTACTTAGGCGGGCATTACCGTCTGAAGTACCAGGTACTACTCCTAATAAAGTACTTTTATCAGAACTTCTTGACGTCATAATGTGACCGAAACGTATCTTAAGTCTTTTCTTTCCGAAACGAAGTGGCATGTTGATGTGTTCTTGACCGGCGAAGTAGCAGCTGGTACTCTTCCTCCTCGGGCGGCAGCTAGCTACAGTAGTACAGTAGTATTGGTAGCATTGTTCTTATTGATAGTACCAGGTATTAAGTAGTACCAGTCTACTGGCTGCTAGTACTAGTAGAGTAGGGTGGTCGTGGTGCGGCGTCGTATCAAAGTACTCTACTACGAGACGCCGTACTTTGTTTAGTTCTGTGTGTAGGTCGCACGAAGAAAGACGACAAAACATCCGTCTTCCCTCATTATTATTGACCTTCGTTTCTAGTGAAAATCTACTTTCAGTTTGCCAAAGACGTGATTGAGAGGTCTTTTTCCCGTAACAATATTGTTTTATTGTGAGTCAATTGAACCGAAGAAACAGAGATACAGTGTACTAGTAGCAAATCTGAAGATATGACGGCATCTGGAGATACCGAGAGCCAAAAGGCTGAAAACTCTGCTGTTCTTTGCTTGGCTGTAGTCCGTGACGACTTTTCGGATGTCGTCGTCTTTGATGCCAAGGGCGAACCGAAAGCGTTTTCCTTCAAAGAACTCCTCACGAAGAAGGCAGACGGAAAAATCTGTTTTTCTGCCCACGGACATGATACAGATGACTTCTTAACACCCTGTTTTGACGAAGAGGGCAACTTTGGTGAACCCGAAGAAAGTTGCTTTTGTGGGATTGACGAACCTCATCTTCATGCGCATTGGCACGATCCTAAAACGTGCGATGCCCAGAAGGGATCCTTGGCCGATATCAAGGCTGAAGACGTCTTGATGAAATTGGCCAAGCTCACCCTAGAGCCTCTGGATGAAGATGAAACTATGCCCATGCTTAGCCTGGGTATTTCAGAGCATATGCCGAATGCCTGTAATGCTACTGAGCTCTATACGAATTTAATGGAAAATGGACATCATGTTTCTGCAATGCAGCGGCGACGCCGTTTGCACAAAGTTCAGGTACGAATACAATTTATTGAAACAATCGTATTTTTTTATAAGTGGGTACTCTAATACCTAATACTCTTTTCTGTTTTGCAGCATGACGACCATCTGGATCATTTAGTATATGACGACGCCACAGGTACGCTGCACTTGGAGCACCAACACGACGATTGTGGAAAAGATGATGTACACGGCAGATTTATTCGTATTGGAAAGCGTAATCTGAAAGGAGCCGCGGATGGAAATGACATTACTATGCTTTTCTTTGCAACATTTCCCAAGGCGTTTAGCGTTATGGAATTCATTTCAAGCCATTTTACACCAGAACCTGATGCCATGGCCGTTATTCGCCCTTTCGAAATTCCTATTCCCCCCTCTTGCTGCTCTGAAGCTGCCAATCTAGGTGCGAGACCAGCGACAGTTAATCCTCCCTGCTGTGCAAGTGGTGTGTGCTTCGAGGAAGAGGAGGACAATTGTTGCACAACCTCCGAACCTTGCACCGCCAATCCTATTCATCCAACCGAGTTAGAAGATGAAGTCGTTGCAGCTGACGGCAAGACAGTCCGTTCTACCCTTGTCTGTACTCAGATTTGCTGTTCTTCCGAAATTCCTGGAGTAAATCGTGTTATGGAATCGCTCGATGGAGTTAGCAAAACAATGATCAATGTTCCAATGAAGCAAGTGACAGTCGACCATGATCCCAGCATTATTTCTGCGAAAGATATTGAATCCGCTTTGAACAAAGCCCGTTTTGGTGCAACAGTAAAACGTGATGGAGGTGCGCAGCTGGCTTCAGTGGGAGGGAGTGGACGATCTCAATTCTACGTCGACAAGATTTGTTGTGCTAGTGAGATACCACAAATCAACAAAATTTTTGAGCCTATTACAGGAGTCTCCAAAGTCTCCATTAATGTTACAACGAAGAATGTATATGTTGACCATGACACAGCCATAGTGTCGGCTCAGGCTTTGTGCGATGCCCTGAATGATGCCGCTTTTGGCGCGACTTTGAGAAAGGACGCAGGGGCAATGAAAGGTGCTGTCCCGGCGTATGTCAATTCGACGTTTAAAATTGACGCGGCTCCTGTTGACATATCAGAGCTCAAGGAAATCATGCAGACATACAAACCCAGTGAATTGGAAACCTACTCGGTAGTTAAGGACACTGGCATTGTCACTGTGAAGCACAATCCTCTTCTTCTTCCCTTGCCAGAGATTCTTGCTAAGCTGGCTGCCGAAAAAGTCGGGTACGCAACGATAATCAAGAATGGAGCTGATGACGTCGAGTATGATTTTGATTTTCCAACACAACAGTCTTTAGGGCAAGATGTCAACAATGGTAATGCGCACAACTGGCCTAAGCCTACAGTGGTTCTTTCTGGAATATTTTGGATTATATCGCTCCTCTCTATGATTGGCGGTGATTGGGAGTATTTGAAGTATGTAGCGCTGCTATCTGTGGTATTTGGAATTCCGAACATTGCTATCAAAGCTTTCCATACTATGAAACGATGCATGTTCGACACAAACTGCCTCATGCTTTTTGCTGCTATTGGCGCTGTTGCACTCCAAGAGTACACAGAGGCTGCAGCTGTCACTTTCTTGTTTGCCATTTCTGAATGGCTTGAAGTTCGAGCTACGACCAGAGCCAGGAATGCTTTGAATGCCATTGTACAGCTTCGTCCTGAATATGCCTTTATAGTACACCCAGCGACTAAGGAGCACATGATGGTTCCTGCTGCTTCCGTGCCTACTGGCGCAATCGTAGCTGTGAAAACTGGCGATAAAATTCCATGTGATGGAATTGTTGTTGAAGGACATTCTACAGTTGATGAATCGTCTTTGACTGGAGAATCTAGACCGGTAAAAAAAAGCCCAAAAGACGCCGTTTCAGGTGGTACCATCAACTGCGGACACACACACTTGATGATCCAGACAACAGCAACATCTGATAACAGTGCTATCAACCGGCTTGTCTCTTTGGTTGAAGAAGCTCAAGCTAATAGAAGTGAAACTGAGAAGATTGTGGACGAGTTTGCCAAAATCTACACGCCCGTCGTTGTCCTAGCCGCCGTTTGTATGTGCACCATCCCATGGGCCTTTGGTAATGACACAGGCTCTAAGTGGACGCACAATGGGCTTGTGCTTATTGTTGTGGCGTGCCCTTGTGCTCTTATTATTTCCACACCAGTGACCTATGTTGCAGGTCTTGCTGCAACTGCACAACGTGGAGTTCTGATCAAGGGAGGTGCACACTTGGAGGCCTTGGGACTGCTCAAAACGATTTGCTTCGACAAAACTGGAACGTTGACGCAAGGAAGTTTTGCTCTGGTGTCGATCAATCAGATCGGGACAGCGTACAGCAGAAAGGAGATACTTGGTAAGTCTGTGAGAGATTTGTTGTGCCGGATATCTATCCTGTTGGCAAACACGCAGCACTCCTATCTAATGACTCTTTTAACCACTTTGTAGAGTACATGGTTCTAATGGAAGAGAGAGCCAACCATCCTCTATCTCTAGCCATTGTCGATGGGGCTAGGAATGAAGGAATTGTCTCTCCAAAGCATAAGAAGGTCCAGGACCATACGTTCATGGCTGGCGAGGGATTGTCTGGTAAGATTGATGGCAAGCAAATTTACATCGGTAACGAACGACTCTTCAAGCGATTAAATATGATGGAGGGTTTTGACATGGACATGAAGAATATAGTAGGAAATTGGGAAGCGATGGCAGGAACGGTTGGATTTATGAGCATTGAAGGTGCTGGATTAGTCTGCGCTTATTGTGTTGCAGATGCCGTCCGTCCTGAATCTATGGAAGTTGTGGAAGCTCTTACCAAATTGGGAATCGATGTGCATATGCTCACAGGTGACAACAAGGATGCAGCGCAAGCTATTGGGAGTTTGGTGGGCCTCAAACCAGAAGGTATCAATAGCCAGCTTCTTCCCGCAGAGAAGCTGAGCTTTATCACAGATTTGAAGAGTTCTCAGGCAGGAAGATCGGTAATGTCAAATCCCTTTGGAAGACAAGAGCTCGTTGCCCATGTGGGTGATGGTGTCAACGATGCTCCTGCCTTGGCAGCTGCTGATATTGGCGTGGCAATGGGAGTTGGAGCTGCACTTGCTATGGAGACTGCTGATATCACTCTTTTAGATTCCAATCTCACAAAGCTTCTTTACAGTGTCAAGATGGGTCGCCGTGTATTGCGGAAGATCAAGGAGAATGTCATTTTTAGTTTCGTTGTGAAGGTTATTGTTCTTGGTTTTACCATTCATGGTGATGTTGCGCTGTGGGCAGCAATTGTGAGTGATGTCGGAGCCATGCTTTTGGTCACTTTAAATGGGATGACACTGCTTCCTAGCTCCAAAATTGACCGAGAGAAGATGGGCGACATTGAAAATGTGACCTATCGCTCGCAAGTATCTGGTGCAACTGCAACCAATGATGATAAGATTGATGTGGAGAATCCTGGTCCCCCCCTTTCTTTTATTAGGAGTTCTGAAAAAGTTGTTTCGTTCAAGGATGAAAAGGAAGGACAAATCCACGACCTTACTACGTGAGAGGTAGTTTGATAATTGCAGACGACGAGGGTGCATTCTCACAAACATGGATACAAGCCCAGCGCCCCAGCATGGCGAAGGACATTTTCAAGCCCGCAAGGCGCTCGATGGAACCAATGCGCACTGCAATATTTTTACATTTTCGATCTTCTAAACATTTTGTATTGCACATGGACGACAGGTGCGTATTCAACTGGTCTCAGCAATAAGTCTTCTACCACAACAAAAATACGGGTAGAAATAAATGATACGTTGTTTTATATTGTTGGTAAATCAACTGCTTCCACTGTCTCGGCGGCCAGTTTAGCCGACGCCTTGCGATCTAACAGCAATTGTGCCAACTCGTAAAATGGTAGAGTCATCAACGCATCCTCTGTCGCTTCGTATCCTTCTTGCGATTGCCACTCCATAACGAGATCATTCCATCGATCTTGTGCATCAAAATCAACTCGCATCCCATCCCAATCAAACTCGGACGTTCGATAAGCACCACTATTTGCCAATTCGGACAACAGGCTCATGTCCAGATCTGCACCGCCAGCACCAGCACCAGCACTTGTGGCATTGCTACTACCATTTTGGTTGTCTCCTTCTCCTTCTTCTTCTTGTTGTAGTTGGTGGTCAACTTGTTGAGCACGATGTTGTCGTTGTCGTTGTTGCTGATGATGATCTGGGTGTGGTTCCTCTGTCTCTGGTCTTGTCGTCCCCACAAACCCTCCAATAAAGTCTTCGTCGTCCACTTCTGGTAGTGCAATGACCACCGGATTCTCCGCAGGTGTTGTTTCAGCTGGTTGTACATAGGCACCGCCCCGTGATGATGACTGAGATGGTGCCCGTCGACTGCGTTGTTGTTTTTGTTGCTCTTGTTGCTGTATTTGCAATTTTTCCTGTTGTTGCTGCAGGTGTCGAATGGGACGAGAATCAGTTCCTTCGGGTGGTCGTTTGGATCCGATATCCGACGGTGAAAAGAGTCCCGTCATTTTTTGAAACTTTTTAAAACAGCTCAGTCGACTACGATTTTTCATTTTCTTGCTGATAACACCCCAGGGCAACGTAATGCCCTCCTGTTCTACCATCTTTCCAATTTCCACCATACCAAGATTCGGTTGATCTTGCAGTTTCAAGTGATCCTTGATTAGTCGGACCAGTTCTTGTGTTTCGTGTTCCTTCCACCGTCCCTTGACGTAAACATCGGAAAATTCTCGGTACTTGTCACGACAGGCATCGGCACTCCGATTGAGAGTCTTTTGACAGTGTACCCACTTTTTGCCGTACCGTGTTACCAATTCGAGAAGTTTGTTAATTTCATCTTCGGTCCAAATTCCTCGACGAAAGGGATGCAACACTCGCAGTCCGTGTCGGTACACAGACTGAACCGACCGATGCGGCAACGCCTTGGCAATTTCATTCCATGATCCCTTGAGCTCCGATTTGTGTTCGCACTCGGAGCACAGCCGTTCGACCGAAATCGATTTGGACTCGCAATAGTCACGCACGGCACGACGCACAACGTCCGATTCTTCTTTGGTAAACTTTCCAGATATTGTTCGACGTGGTACATTTTCACCGAACCCATTTTTAGCCCACTTGTTTTCAAATGAACTGCTCATTGTAGGAAGTTTGTGTCCGTGTATATGTGTACGTGTCTATATGTATGATTGGCGGCTGGTGCTGCTGGTGCTGCTGTTTTTGTCTTGTGGTTTGTAGTTTGTAATGTTTTACTGGCACTACTAAAGATTCAGAAGTGAAAACTCGCGTCACTGTTTCGTAGCAATCTCACTAAGAAACAGACACAGATCAGAAACAAGAGAGCAGCAAATGCTGTATTGTCTTGACCAAAAATGAAGCTAGCTAGCTACTGAGTAGTTAGTTTCTCCTGTTGTACTTTGCCGTAAAAGAACAAAGTGGAAAAAATTACTGTATTACGTACGTAGTGTGATTGGTTTTTTGTCGACTTTCTATCAGGTTATGTTGTTGTCTGATTACCTGTGCCATCTTGATGACGCTGGCAAGTCAGATTTCAGGCAACCGAGGAGCTTATGTGCGCTCTAAAGTTAAAATATCAAGGAATGCATCAACCACAAAATAAATCACAATAGTAGACTACTGGTAGCTAGCCTGGCAACCACACGATATAAAAATTACTTAAAGGATTGCAACAACAAGACGACTACGAGTACAATCGTGAAGGTGAAGGACATCAACAGCGATAAGTCATTATTTATAGATTCTGAGTAACCAACTTCTAGGTAGTTGTTCAATAGTCAAAGCGCTTAATACCCTTCTGGAAGTTCTTGTTGTATACACTACTCTACTTAATTTCTCAACAATCATGACGGAGGCCTCCACCAGCAAACAGCAGCAGCAGCAGCAGCAGCAGCCACCGCCACCACCAGCAGCAGAGGAAACCTACGGCAGCAATTCACTCTTGTGGTTGTCCTATGCGACCATTATTGGTTTATGGTTTGCCGCACAGTACGTTTACATTCCCTACGTGGCAAATTGTATCGTTATGGTTGCGGCCATTTTGTACGTGGCCTGTCACTGGTCGTTGGCACTGCGCGAAGACGACCCGCCCACCAAGGACGGCGAAGAAGAAGTTGAAAAACCACCATCCGAAACTTTGACGGCATCCGATGCTGCACAATTTCCCATTATTGGTTCCATGTCCCTCTTTGGACTGTACTGCGCCTTTAAATATTTGGACAAGGCATGGGTCAATTTTATCATTGGAGGCTACTTTGGTCTCGTGGGATGTTTTGCGTTGGTCGGGACCTTGGCTCCACTCGTTTTGGCCCTTTTGCGTGCTGTTGCTGGAAAGAAGAAGAATGACGACAAACCGCACGCACTCGAAAAGACCTACAAATACGAAAAATCCTTCAAAACTCCAGCCTTTGTAGAATCAGTTCTGGGACCTGCTCCCTTTGATATCGAACTGGAATTTCAGACGATCGATATTCTGGTCCTCATTCCCTCTGCTCTTTTGTGTGGATTCTACCTCAAGACCCGCCATTGGACCCTGAACAATATTCTCGGCATTTGCTTTTGCTTGCAAGGAATTCGAAGGTTCAGTTTGGGAACCTACAAAACTGGAGCCATTCTCCTGGTCGGGCTCTTTTTTTATGGTACGTAGTTGGTAGTCGGTAGTACTATATAGTACATGGTTGTGCCAGTGGGCTTTGTTTCGTTAATCATTGATTATTTGCTTAAGTTGAATGACCTCACGCCTTATCATGAAAATTGCACGACAGATATCTTTTGGGTATTTGGGACTGACGTTATGGTGACAGTCGCCAAAAGCCTCGATGGTCCCATCAAGATTCTATTTCCTCGGTCTCTCACCCCCAACGAGGAGACTGGAAAACTCGATTTGGCTCTGCTGGGACTCGGGGATATTGTCATTCCGGGATTCTTCCTCGCCATTTTGCTCCGATTTGATGCACACCAAGCAGGTGTATCCACATCCTACACGGACGTCCATGCGAACTTCCCCAAACCATACTTCAATTCAGCGCTTATTTCTTACATTATCGGAATGTCAACGACCATGGCTGTCATGATTTTCTTCAATGCTGCACAACCTGCTCTGCTTTATCTGGTGCCAGCATGTTTGATCAGTTCTTTGGGATGTGCCTTTCTGCGTGGGGAAGTGAAGGAGTTGTTGGCATACTCGGAGGAAGACGAGGAAACAAAAGGCGACGATTCAGACGCAGCCGAAGAAGAAACCAAGAAGGACAAATAGAAAGTATTTTCTACTATTCTGCAATTTACGTCAGTTAGATCTCCAACTTGTCGGCACTTCTACAAAACGACCTGGATACGAATGAACTCATATTTGCTATATACGTAACAACGAGCAGTACTGTAGTTATTCATAGCAGCAACCACCATTAATCATGACAAAAAATAGAGCTTCAAATACTTTTTCTTTTTATACTCATACAATCAATGTCTTTCCTATTTTGGAAATTCGGATGCATAGCTGCTGATAGTCTCGCCCAACTTGACAAAAAATTCCCCGACTCCGGCTCGCATACCTGACTTGATTTGTCGGCTCACCATAGGAGGCCCGTTCGGAAACTCGGCTTCCACAGAGCAAATCATTCGACAGGTATTATTGCCGGTATTGATCACAACGAATTGAGTCCAGGCCACAAAAGACTTTCCGTAGGGCACATCCGGGGTTAATGTCGACTTTTTCAGAACGAAACAGTAGTCGCTGTACATGGCGATCCTATTCGTCTCGTAGCACATGTTAGCCGAAACGAAAGCTGATTTGGGCATCAGGTAGCTCACCTCTTTTTCCGCGCCAACAAAGTCGCTGGGATCAACGTCGGCGGGCAGTTCTGGAGATCCAATGTGTTCGTCGTGCTTGGACCAAGAACCAAACGTGAGACTATAGTAGCAAAGTTGGACGCGGTGAGAAATTAAGAAGCGAAAAGAACCCAATCACGATATCGCAAGCCACACAGCACAACTCCTAAAACAACAACGTACTCATCGTATTTGCACGCCTTTCTACCAACAGCCTCTTTTAAGAACTCGGATCCAGAGCTCAACATGGCCCAGCGCAACCGCCTGAATCCAACAGGAAGATCCAATTCAAGGCCAACGTCTTCCAAATTGTCCGGCATTTCAAAGCCAGGTGGAATGGAGGCAGGCTCCTTGTCAGCCTTGACAGCAGGCCCAAGGAGAGGCCCGAGAATGGCTCCCTCTTCCGCGGTCTCAGATTCATGTTGTTTCTTTTTCAGTTTTCGATCATCACTTCTAAGTTCTCTCAGGGCCGATAACATAAAGGCGGTCTGCCGCTTGGCCTTTCGAACCTCAATCTCCATTTCCATCCCCTTTTCTTCAACGTAGTAGAAAATTTCTTCTGTCACGCTGGAAATGATAAATGCGCGAACGGTGGACCCCATAAATGTGTAATAGTGAAAATAACAGAAGGCCAAGTAGATGATCCAATGGCAAGAATAGAGCCACGCGAGCACTCTTGCAATCATATCAAATTTTGTCAACCGCGAGAAATGACGAAACATGGCACAGAACGTCTGAATTTTGCCCAGACCACCCTTCTCAACCGGTTCACCTTTGCCATCTTCGAGTGCTTTCTGTTGCTTCTGTGTCGCCCATCTTTCCTCTCTTAATAGTACATCCTTATGTGTTGCCTTGATGAGCTTTCCCCAGTCAATGGATGTGATATTAACGGCCAAGACAAAATAAGGCCCAACACGATACTCAATCTCCGTCTCAATGGTAACGCCTCTCCGTTTCATTTTTGGTTTAAGCAATCTATACAGATCGTTGGATAATTGAACAGCAATTCTCCTTGGAGTAAAATCACTGGCCAATGCAAGACCTGCCAGTTTAACCAAGTTTCCGTGTGCAATAGCACGGAAGCGCTCAAATTTATTGCCTTTTTCACTTTTGGCGGTAATGTCCTCCCACCGACGTCTGGCCAGACGTTCGAGTTCATTGTTCACAACGCTAACAGAATTTCTCACCATGACATTAACATAGAGTGTGTTCTCATTGTGTTTACTTATATGGCCGCTGTCATCTTGACCAGATCGCCTTTTGTTATACTGATCCGAGGACTGTCCTTGGGGATCTCCCTCCTTCATGAGCTGGTAGGCGTCTACGAATTTATTCTGGACTTTGCTGAGGACCGTTTTCCCCTCCGAGCGAAACCGCGAGGCAGGATTCTGTTGTCGTGTCAAGGCCCGTTCGGCAATAAGATCGTAATAGGCCTTGTCGCTGGACAATAATTTCAACTCCAGTTCGGCTTCTTTTTCCGCTTCTGTCAAAATGAACTTTTCGGCTTTGCAGCAGACATCGACCAGACCTTCATCTGCCAACACAACCGCCTGTTTCATATTATTGGAGAGCAGCAGACTTTCATCTTTATCATCGCCATAGCTCAATATTGGATCCGCTGAAGCTTCACCCATGTCCATTCGACCAACAGAATTCACGTCAATATCGTGGTGAAAACCAAAGGTCTTTCGGTCTTGTCGATAATCAGTATTGGAATACTGGTTGACGCCACCAGCACCACCAGCACGCCATCCCAAACCCCGAACAACTTCTCGAATGTGTTGATCTTCATGTTTATTGGCTGCATTCAGGGACGAAAAGGCTTTACCACAGACTCCACACATCCAAGCTTCGGCTGTCAGCTCTTTTGACAAACATTCCAGCGACCTTTTCCTCTTATTTTTCTTCTTCTTGCCGTCCCCTTTCCGCTTCGTTTGACCTTTGGAGCTGCTGCTGCTGCTACCTGCATTGGCAAAACCGCCTTCGTCTGTAATGGTCGTTATATCAAAATCGGATACATCGTCGCGGAAACATGCACTGCAATCATCTCTTTCGTAACGATCTTGTTGTAACCCCCTGGACGTATCCCACTCCAAGCCGTTGCCATTACGATGGCCAGAACCAGAAGCAGCTGCTGCAGCTGCAGCTGCAGCTGCTGCTGCTATTGTCGTTACATCTTTGGAATCTCTCGAGCTTACCGAACCAACATCATACGATGATGCTACAATTTCTGATACGGAAAACTTGTTGCCCTTCCAACCTCGGGCAAAGAGTTCCGCTAGATTCATGACAGCTTCTTTTGCTTCCGCAGTAAAATTTGCCTCTGCTTTGGCAAGTCGCTTGGCTGCTAAACGACGACTTTTCTCGTCGCGTTTCTTGACAGTAGGGTTCAATTTGACACTACTACTCATGGTTTTTGTATTGTCGTTTGTTACGTTGACTTTGTTTTGATTTGATTTGATTTGGTTTGATTTGTACTGGTACGATCGAAGACATGAGGAGAATTATGAACTTACTCTACAGTAGCTCTAGCTGTTGCCTTTTTTTTGTTATGATGCGAAGGGAATACCCTGGTACGAATTTCCTTTTTTAACAGCACGCACATCTGCACAAGAATCCTGAGACACAGCTGATGCAGTATGAAGCCATATGTTATCACCAATCCAGGAAGAACAGGTAGTAAGGAGCTTTAATTGAAAATCTCCTAATTAGGAGACTTTTAAAAGTCTCCTATTTCTTTTTCATAAATCTCCTAAAATTCTCCTAATTATGGTGAAACGCTCCTACTAGTACTGTTGACTAAACTCTCCTAATTAGAAAAAAACTCTCCTAAATGAAAAATAAAATCTCCTAATTCCTCTAGTTAATATCTAGCTTAACAAAATAAAACTCTCCTAATTGAGAAAAAAAACTCTCCTAATTGAGAAAAAAACTCTCCTAATTGCATAATGTCTCAGAAAATCTCCTAATTAAACTCTCTTAAAACTCTCCTAAATATTTTTCTAAACTCTCCTAATTGAAAACTGGAGTATGCCTCCTCACACACTACTCTAAAGTAGATAGTACCATCTCTTCCAGGGATATCCCAACCCCGGGATTTCCAAAACTGCCCCGGGATGGGGGAAAATTGGTGATCAGTAAATCGTCAAACAAGCCCGAAAATTGGATACACAACCCCGGGATTTTTCCATATCCCGGGAATGGTGATAACACATACAAAAGATCACAACATAATAATTTATTAATACCAAACCAGTCCCTATGTTGAAAAAAATTCCCTGGAGGTTGATCCAGTTTATGGCATTTGTTGGGCCCCGCACGACATGTAGTATTAGTATGAACACTTATTTTTAACAGCATGTAATCTACTAATTACCATCTCCTCAGTCGTGCAATTTTATTAGCTAACACATAATGGCCCACCATTGGCTGTCAATTAAAATAAACAAGCAAGAAAGAATGGTCCAGCAGTTTTAAGCCAGTATTTAACAGCAGCAAGAAGTACTAGCTGCTGAACCAGCAGCAGGTACTAGCTGCTGAACCACTTTATTTTAATTTGTCTCAAATACTAGTATTCGAATCAAGATAAAATGGCCCATCACTTTTGAACTAGTATTTAACAAGTAGTAGCTGCTCAACCACTTTTTAAAATTAATTCAAACAATGCTTGTAGTAGTGCTAGTACAGTTTGAAAAATGTGCTGTCAACTTATTTGGCATGCATTTAACACTAGATAATTTTTATTCAATTTAAAATAAAGAAATGGCCCCCAAGCAGTTTTAAGCTACCACTTGTGGTATTTGCTTAACAGGTATCTCCTGAGCCAGTTTAATTGAATTTGAATTTCTTGTTTAGATGTGTAGTAACAAACTTATTTGCATTTGTATCATTAAAATAACAATCTGTATCATTAAAATAACAAAATGGTCAAGATGCACTTTTAAGAAGCTAGCATTGTTCTTACTATTTAACACCAGACCACACCAGCCAGCTGCTGCTGAGGAGGCATTTTAGTAGTAAGAACTTAATTTCTGCATTTGAATTTGCTCAGATGTGTGGTAAACTAATTCACATTTGTATAAAATTGCTTAGTAGTACTAGTAGGTGCTGGTGGCTGGATGGGTGGATGGGTGGATGGGTGGGTGGGCAAGCAAGCAAAGGGGAACATCAGAACCGCCTTGATTGCGTAAATTGTCCAACATTGTGTAATTACGCGTCCCATAACCCTATGACGTAAACTTACACAATTTTTGTTAACTACCAAATTAATTTGTCTTACACAATCC
>Ga0100392_1002435_pt1 | contig 17295 bp, 7 predicted proteins | sample CryGeymeta201516_FD_81548 | JGI IMG/M metagenome (GOLD analysis project Ga0100392, IMG submission 81548) | Groundwater microbial communities from Crystal Geyser aquifers in Utah, USA - Crystal Geyser metaG 2015-16 | ecosystem: Environmental > Aquatic > Deep subsurface > Groundwater | place: USA... | reverse complement strand
TCTGTAAATAATTCTATGTATTAGTGGAATTTTGGAATTTTAATTAGGCTCTAACGCCATTAATACACGTACTTTCCTCTGGGATTGGAATTCGGCTTGCGTTTAATTTTACCGAGGTCTGGTACTACATACAAAATACCAAAATACAAAAGTCTTGATCATCTCGACATGCTCTATTATATACTCGGAGTAATAATGAAGTTAATGAACAATGTTTGCTTCGTGCAGAAGACCTCAAGGAAAAACATATCATCATTTTGTGAGCCTGAGCACCGTCAGAGATGAGCTTTCGCCATTTTCATATTTCAACAGGCAGAGAAAGACGAGACACGAACTACAACATCGAGGGTTCCACCCTATCTGCTGCAGACACATTGTACCTTGCCAATCATCAAATATACTCCTGATCAACCAGCATCAGCATCAAGTGCGATCCTTAGCAAATGGAAGAAAAGGAAGCAGGAGACGTCGGAGACAGAGGCGTGAGTATCCAACATTTCAAAACCTCGATCTGGATATTCGTTTTAAACAGGCACTGGAAAAGGCTGGTTGGCAACGCATGACAGCTGTCCAGGCCGAAACATGGGAACCAGCTGTTCAAGGCAGAGACATTTTGGCCAGGGCACGTACAGGTACTGGTAAAACCGTGGCCTTTCTCTTGCCCTCTCTCGAACGGATACTTCGGGATCCAAAATCATCACCATCGTCGCAGAAGAACATTGAAATACTAGTTCTCTCACCGAACCGGGAGTTGGCCCTGCAAACGGCCGAGCAGGCCAACTTGCTCTTGCGATCACACGACAAATCTTTGTCTTGCATGGCCGTGGTGGGCGGTACCAATGCGAAACAAGAAGTTCAACAGATGAAACGATACGGAGTTCCAACCATTCTCGTTGCTACACCGGGGCGCCTGTTGAGTCACTTGCAGGGATCGGTTATGGGTGATCGACCCTTCTCAGCCTGCATGAACAATCTGCGTGTACTGATCATTGACGAGGCGGACAAGATGCTCGACTTGGGATTTCAAGAATCCCTGCAAGAAATTTTGACGTACTGTCCGCCAACAGAAAAAAGACAGACAATGCTGTTTTCGGCAACCTTTGACTGTGCAAAGAGCTTGGCAGCACAAAGCACAAAACCAGAGTACGTACTTGTAGACTGCATTAGCGACGAAAGCAGCGATCCTTTGAACGAAAAATTTACCAAAGTCAAACAGTCCTATGTCATGGTGCCGCCAGAACGAATCTTCTCGACTCCCATCGAAATTTTGGTAGAGCTCACAAACATGGACAAGAAGCGGCCATGCAAAGTAATGGCGTTCTTTCCAACCATCAACCAAGTTCGTCTATACGAAGGCTTATTTAATTATCGTCTCGGTAGACGAGTTTTTGCCATTCATTCGGAAATGGAACAGAGTGCAAGGAGCAGCGTTCGGAAATTGTTCCAGTATGCCAAAAACGGCATTTTGTTGACCACTGATGCCTCTGCTCGCGGGGTTGATTACAGTGACATTACGCACGTGGTACAATTTGGTATACCGTATGATGAGAATACCTATATTCACCGCCTGGGTCGAACTGCACGAGCTGGCAAGAGTGGAGAGGGGCTGCTCGTGTTGATGCCCCTGGAAGCCAAGTTTCTTCAGTCTTCCTTGGGGGGTACAGAGATTAATCATGATACAGCCATGCAATCAATTTTGAACAGTCGTATGGAAGCCTTTCTAGACGATCAACTGTCCCATGTCTTGGCCGCAGTGCGGGACGGTAGCGATCCAGAGCTGAAACGGTTTGTGAGGGAGGCCAGCGATAGCATGCACGCCTACTATCGGTCAAGGGCTGCATCTCTAGACGTATTGCCTGAAGGTGCTGGAATCGATTTGGAAGACAGTATCTTGGAAATCACAAGCAAGTTTATGCACCAGGCTGGCGTGTCCAGTCGCCCTCGCGTAGACATGGCGTTCAACCAAAAAGCATGGTCTCCAGGCGACGGGTTTGATGTCGGAAGCTCAATTTCTAGCAAGCGAGCAAAATAGAGATTTTCAGATGTTATGGGAGCCTGAATCAATCGCATGTTCGAGGTCGCTTGCTTTGCTTTTCCTCTTTTTCGGAAACTGTTGCTGGATGTTTCGTAGCTTTACTTTCTGCATCCTGCTCTCCCGATATAGCAGCTTGATCTTCGATCGTCAGTCTCACACCATTACTGTGTTGGAAGATTAGTCGAAGACTGCCTCCACTTGACGCTTCTTTCCGCGCCTCATCTAATGGGACATCTACTTCGATAAATTCCTTTGAACTGCAATCTCCCATGGGCCATTGAAAGCGTTGTGTAGTACTGCTGGAGTCGATTTTTAAATTCTTGTGAACATCGGCAGCGTCAGCTTGACCTTTCTTCGGTGCAACGAGACGAATTTTGGATTCATTCTCTCCATATCCACTGAGCTTGTTAATCATGGTATCTGGAAACGGTCTTACATCAAAAGGTTTGTAGTTGAGCCATATATTGACCAAGAAAGTAACGCGCCTGTGTCGTCGTTTTAGTTTTTTCAGGTCGGCCGCTTTTGCTTTTGTTTCTTCGGCCGTACAGCCTGTAGGAATATCCTCGGAAGGGATCGTACACTGTTTTTGAAATGCTCCTTTTTCCATTACATCCGATGGTGCCGCGTGCAAGAACCGTCCATCGAAGGATAAATGTTTGCCAAATTTGGGCCAACTCAAAAAGGCTTGCACGTTGTCGCCATCCTTTCCATCTCCTGCTGCCATTGTTGGTACGATGTAGTCTCCCGTCATTTGATTGACCCGAATATTGAATGCCATGGTGGGTGCTCCCAGATCGGTCAAGTATGTGACGGTAGATATATGGGGATGCACGTAGGTATTTCCCCCGCATAGAATACGAAGATCTTCGTCTTTATCCCAATGAAAGGAAATTCCATCTTTGGCCATGTCCTGTGTCATAATGCCATTGTTGTCATTTTGAGCATGCATAATGTATCTGCCTGCTTCGGGAGAAGGACGGATCTGTACCCACCATTCGGCTCCTGAGCTTTGGGGGTCATAATGAGAATTTACTGCCACGTGATGCTGAAAGATATCCAACGCCATTTGTTCGAAATGACACCGTGGTTCCATGCCCTGCGAGGGCATCCAAAAAGTCCTGGGCATCAATCCAGAATCAGAAATTTCCGCATCGAACAGCAACTCATCAATCAAAGGGTCACTCTGGACCAAAGTATCAGCAGTGGCATCCGTTTCTTTTGCGGGCAATGAAAATTCCAGCATGGTAGATTGAGGCTCGTACGTTTGAATGGGAGAAGGAGCATCATTATTTGATGTCGACATATTTGCATCAAACTCAACAGTAGGAATAGTCCGTCCATTGCCATCCAAGCGAAAGTTCACTTCAATCTCTTCTTTCATCGTGTTGTTGGGCTGTACGGAAAAGTTTGGTTTTACAATTTTTGTCTGTTGGTGTGGGTGGTCAATAGTCAGTAATCAATAATCATCAGTACAGCATACTACTACTAGCTACGAGTAGCTAGTAGTACTGTAGTAGCGTTCCAATTATTTTTTGAAAACAAAAGATACCACGAGTGGTAATACTACTACTACTAGCTAGACTAGTAGTCTAGTACTAGACTGGAACGAGGTACGAGTGTACATTAAACAAATGTGCGTCTGTAAACTACAGGTTGGCCTCTTGCGACGTTTGCTTTCACAGGTCAATAGACGAGAAAAAAGGCAGGTACATAGCACAATCGGCTGAAGAAATACCCAAAAGAGAATACGAGAACTAATACCATTCTTACACGCACTACCAGAGTGAGCCGCAGGATCTAGTTGCAGCGACTGTAATTACCCTGTTTTTTTGTTTCGAACGTGATTACAAAAAGCTGCAGACCATTTTCTCGTAGTAAAGCGAACCAATTTAAAATTGAGTGCAACTGAAATGCTATCTCACCAACCTGGAATAGAATGAAGGACGCTTTCAACTGTTTCAATTTCTTCGCAAGTGTTGTAGTGTGCAAGAGACATTCGCACAACACCAGCAGAAGACAATACACCAAAATCCTTCAATAGATGTGGGTTGGTGAGAAACGTACCATGACGGCAAACAATACCATTCTTAGCACAAATCTCAACGATGGTAGTCGCTGGAACAGTTTTGTGTACAAAGCTCACTACTGGTAGCCTCACAACGCAGTCCAGGTGCCTTTTATCGATCTCGAGGACACGAACATTGTCCGATTTGCGCAAAGAATTCAAAAGTGCCTTCTGCAGCTGATCTTCGGCCAACCGTATTCTTCGAAAGGCCTCGGCAACAACCTCGTGCGTGAGCTCATTCCTTTTTGAGAGGTCGGCGACACATACAGCCTCGCCAGGACTTTGGTAAGGCGACTGACTGATCCCTTTTGTGTTCGATCTATGGTTTGATACAGCTTTCTGGCCCAATGGAGCTGTGGCCAGGTCTGAAAGGTAGTAACTTAATCCAATCACCCCGGAGCAGCCTTCGTAATTGATCGTACCAGTCTCCAAGAGTTTGTACACAGAATCTGTCGAGTTTATATCAACGTCAGCAGCACAGCATGCCTCCTGCACAACCGTTCTCTTTCGGCCAGAAAGAACACCTATATGCGGTCCGAAGAGCTTATGGAGCGAAACAACATACCAATCGGCAAGGTGACTAGATAGTTCGGGATAGCAATGAGGCGCTGCTGCCACACCATCGACCACAAGATGAGCGCGACAGCCTGTTTGTTTGTCCAACAGAGCACGAATGCTTCTCAAATCCCGCACTTGGCCCAGAACATTAGAAGCATGAGTAATGGCCACGATCCTGGTCTTTGGCGTCAAGATATTCTCAAGTTGGGTACAACACACTTCATCAGCGCTCTCGCCCTCTACCCTTTGATAACTATTGCGAGTGGGTGCCCACCATTTAACTGTTGCACCTACCACAGCAGAAACCATCTGCCAAGGACTCACATTGGCCAGATGATTTTCTGATGACAAGACAATTTCATCTCCTGCCTTGACCAACCCTAACTGAATATATTGATTGGCTAATGACATCAATAAGGACGATGCGTTGGCACCAAGAAATAAAGAGAAGTCTTCTGGTGGGGCGTTTAGAATCTTGCCAAGGACATTTCTGGCTCCCTCCTTGGCCTGCTTTCCAATAATGGCTCGGTTCCGATAACTCAGCGACTCATTCATGGCGTGAATGACCGAATTTGGAACCTGAGATCCGCCCGCATTCTCCCAAAAAATTCGACATTCATCTTCCTGACTCCTACCATTGCGTCTCCCATTGCTTCTAGTTTCCTCTGTAACACGGCACGCAACCGAATCAGTGTCAGTAATACGCTGGAAGAAGGGAAACTTGGTGCGGGCAAACGCAGACACAACCACGGCTGGATTTGTCTCAGAGGGGGTATCCTCTTGTTGATATTGCAAGGTGACATACCTTGATGTACTGTTGCCTTCTTGTTGTTTCTCATTGGTAATACCAGAAGCAAAAGTCTTGGTGGCTTTTCGTTCCACCATGCCCCAACGAATCTTATTGATAATGGCTGCTTTGGAGGGAAGAATATGTTTTTCTGCTTCCTTCTCTTTTTTGTTTTGCTCATGTGTGGGAGCGGCTTCATTCGCTTGTCTCCAACCACCGGGATTCTCGACATACACTCCATCCGTGACTTTAGGAAATACCCACAGGGCGAGAATATCCCGAATGACAGTGTCATGAAGGTCTTCGGCATGCTTCAGGCCAGTGGCAGTATCTTGTGATGGTGGTGCGTTTACTTCCAACAAATATGCAACTGGCTGCGGAATAGTGCTGTTTTTAAAGTTTTTGTAGGATAGAATAAAATCCATACCCAAGTATTCGAATCCATTGTTACGTTGTCCACCTTCCAAAAACGGCATGGCTCGTTCCGCGAGAGCTGCCAGCGACGACTTTATAGACGTGAAGAAGGGTGCAAGTGGAACAATGGTTTGCCCGGTCGTTTCGTCCACTGCAAAATCAGTCGCTTCAAGATCCGCCAATATCTCTCCGGCAAACTTTGTATCGTCGTGGCTGTTGGCACAACAATTGGTAATGTGGATGGAGTCTTGTCCACAATTGTTGCTGGTAGCATGGTATGAAAATGTATCATTGGCCACGTGCAAAAAGGCTCGTTGATGGACAAAGGCTCGACCATCGGCCGTGATTAATCCGTAAACACGAACGTGACATTTTCGTCCTCCGTACAAGACAGGAGGCCACGTATATCTCTGCGCCACATACCGATGGTCCTGGTAGAGTGGTCCATTGTTGTTGCTGGATGAGGAACTATCGAGCGTATGTGCGGAAGTCTGATCAACGACCCAAATCCCACCTGCACCATTCGAGAAAGCGTCTTTAATGACCCACAAGGAAGAAGGTGGTGGTGGAAGTATATCAGGACATTGTCCATTGTTTTGGAGCAAATCGGGAAAGCTAGGAGCCGTTGGTGCCACAGTGTTTGAGTCATTTGGGTTGGCAGAATGATTGGCATTTGCATTTGCATTGTCATTGTCATCCTCCTCTCCATCAGCAGCAAACACTCGCCGACAAAAATCGGCATAGCCCTCTGGACCTCGAAAACAGTGTGATTCCAAAGCCACAAGCAGTGGGTATTTATTTCTTCCAGTGCTACCTGTAGAATTCGTACAAGTCGTTTTTTCTCCTTGTTCCTGGAATTCTTCTTGAACCAACAATCGGGCCAGTACCCACTTGCTATCCAATATATTTGTGCCATTGGGAAGATGCGAATAAGCTTTCAAGCTATCTCGGTATACTTTGCTATCTTTGCGGGGAGCATTTTCCCACACAAAGTGAGGGGGAGGAGGAGGAGGAGATGGTGAAATATCGGCATTGGGTATTGAAGCATTGGTATTATTAGCAGGGGCACCAATGCTACTACTAGCAGTAGTAGTAGTTGTTGTTGTTGTATTGGTGGTGGTGGTGGTCCCTCGATGCCGACAAAAGTCAGGAGAGCAGTCCTCCCATTCCTTGGGCATCAATGGCAGAAGCCTTGTGTGTGCTGCACTACCTGACACAGAATATCTGTACTTGATGGATTTTGGATCTGTCATTTTAAATTTTAAAGTGTTTTGAATTGTGATGTTTGGCATTTTTTGTATCTTGGTGTGCTTTTTAGCTTTCGGCACCTTTTTTTACTAGCTTGTACTCAGTAGTACTGTACTTGAGGCTTCTTACTTAGCTTTGCGTGGCAGGATTTGTTCACTGTCGGCTCCGGAAAGGACAGTGAGTTTGTGTGCGCTCTATTCAACAATATCTCTGAGATAACACTCATGATTCAGGGCGAGTCGGACTCAAAATAACAAACAAGCAACCATCCAACACATACATGCGCGCACAAAGAAGGCAGGGGGAGATACTGTACTCGACTATTAGACGAGCTAAGGAACCGGCGTCACTCTTGAATACACCCCAGAGATCAGCTATGAGTACCACTGAAGTTCCCGCCAGTGTTGACAAGGCTGCAGTGTCGGCATCAGCAGCCTCGACAGCAGCAGCAGCAGCAGCAGCAGCTACGTCAAATGCATCCGAAGCTTCCAGCAGCAGCCCTCCTGCATCACATTCGACAACCCCTACGGGCGTTCACGGGACAATGAATTGGGAACCTGTTCGCAAACGATTATTGGGAACAGATCTGAACGATGCGCTCCAGGCCGCTGCAGAACTGCGAGAAGGCATTGAAATTGTTCATACGACAGAATTTCCCTTAATGTTGTCAGCCTTGCTGCCCGCATTTTCTTCCATTTTGGCACACAAAACGAGACCCAGTGCCGACACGGAAAGCATCGAACATCGCTTGCGGAATGCTGTACTCGAAATTATAAGTCGCATGCCCAGCAATGAAGTTTTGCGACCACATGCACCTCACTTGGTGGCCTTGGCCATTGATATTTTGAATCGAGATTACGAAGACAACGCACTGCTGGCATCAAGGATTATCTTTGATTTGTACAAGGTCTACCGATCCTTGCCGCAAGATTATGTCCAACCGTATTTGGACTTTGTAGCAGCCTCGTATCGGGCATTACCGGCAGCAGTGAAGCGGAATTTTTCCCTCCAGCCAAGCGCAGCAGCATCGATGGATGCTGCTGCTGCTACTGCTGCTGCTGCTGCTGGAACTAGTACTGACGCGCCTTTGGAGCCTACCACAACAGTACCGACAAGTGTCAGTGACATGAGCCCCACAGCGGCAGTAGCACATCAAAAAGCACAGGCGGCAGCATATAGTTTGGATACAGCACCATCTGCAGCAATGGCAACGGCAACGGCACCTGTGGCTGCGAAGGAGGACGACCAAGCATCAACACCAGCCACAACAACCCCAACCAAGACACCTGCGCCGGCATCTACTACCACGCCTACCACCATGCCCGATGCTAGCAATAGCCCCCTGGACTCCAATATCAGTGGTATTGGAGGAATCATGATGAACTCACCTCGCCCTCGATTGGCCTTGCGATCCAACAATAGTTTTCGAGTACTTGTGGAATGTCCTCTCATTGTCATGCTCATGTTCCAATTGTATCCAAAGTTCCTCAAGAGCAATATTCCCGTTCTCATCAGCATCATGATGGAAGCACTCAGTTTGAGAGCACCTCCAATGCAGTCGCTGGTACCAGCTGGTACCACTATTGATCCGAGCAACAAACGACTATACTTTTCGCGGGCCCGAGAATTGGTTGCAGCTCAGGCCAAGACGCTGTCGTTTTTGACCTATCTCTTGCGGGGGTTTTCCAACGAATTGAAACCCTATGAAGATCGGCTTGCTAGTAATGTCGTGGCTCTCATGTCGACCTGTCCAAGGGAGTCCATCAGCACCCGCAAAGAACTCCTCGTAGCAACGCGTCATTTGTTGAACAGTGAATTTCGGGTCGGATTCTTTCGACACGTCGATGTTCTGTTAGACGAACGAGTCTTGATGGGGTGCAATCATCGGTATTCAGAGCAAACTGTTTTGCGGCCGCTGGGATATACAGCCCTTAGTGATCTTATTCATCACGTGAAGACGCGCCTGACGATGCCTCAAATGTCTCGGGTAGTATGCATGTTTTCTCGAATTCTTCATGACTCATCCACGACGCTGCCACTGTCGACGCAGTACACGGCGGTACGGACTCTTTTGAGTGTTGTTGAAATTGTTTTTCAAAATAAGGACGCCAATCCACAAATTGGACGAGATTTGCTGGTTCGGATCTTGAGTACATTGGTAAATAAGCTCTCGACTTTGAATGAATATTTTTCGACCATTCAGAAGAGGGATGCAAATCAGGCAGCAGCCGTCAATGCTGGGGATACCTTAATGGGAGGGCTTTCCTCACTGGTTGGCTACGGGTCGTCCCATCCACCCCTTGCAGATGAGCAGCAAAGCATATTTCTGTCCGATCGTGGGGATCTGCGGGAGAGAAATTCTTCTTTTGACGGCAACGTTGATGTATCGGATTCCTTGCGAGACTTGCGAAGCATGATCCGAGCCATTGTCGTCGGACACAAAACGGTTATTTGGTACATCAACAATTACAGGAGTCAACGAGAAAAAGACAAGGGTGCTGTCATGACTACTCCTTCCCCTGGATCCAACGAAGAAGTATCGTCGGCAATGCTAAAAATGACCCACTCTGAACGCGCTCTTATTGACAAATACATATTGTTGGGCATACCTTGCATGAAGTTTCTCAAAGAAGACGTTACGACGAGCGAGACCGAAGCAAAGTATGCTGCTTTCAAGCAAGCCTCCTCCGATCAATACAAGGATGTCCTGTCGTATTTTGCCGCTGCTTTCACGACTCTGGATGGCTACGATTTGAAGAGGACTCTTGGAAAGCGTCTTAATGTTCTTGTTGACGCTATTGTGGACGATCCAAGGTATGTTGGAAGAGATGAACTTTGTCCTAATTTTTTTGGCTTTCTTTTCCGGGGTGTTGTAGTGGTTTGATAAATACCTACCTATTATTGTTGTTTCTTCGATCTCTCACTCTACGATCCACAAATCTTAATATTTGCCACGGCTACTTTATCGCAAAGCGTCATGGTCGTCCCTCGACATCTCTTGGGATCGAATTCAACGACAAGCTATGAATTTTGTGCTATACTCCTTCGTTATTTAGTGGAACGCATGGACTATTTGTCTGTCTCCAAATCAGAGGATATTCGCTTCTTTGGCCCTTCATTAGGTCAGCAACTGCGAGACGTGGCGACGCCTGATCCTCTTGTAGAGCAAGCTTTGAAGCCAAAGCGAGAGACTACCGAAAAATACGAAAAACGAGCTATTGCATATTTGCAGTTATTTGAGCGTGTCCTGAAGTCTCTCAGTGTTTATCCTGACAACGAGTCGGCACTTCGCCCCCATCTTCGACGAATAGTTTCGACTTGCCTTCGGTCGTCCATGGAAAATGCTAACCAATGGCCAGACAACTACTGTATGTTACTCCGCTACGTCTTTCGGTCCATTTCGGCTGGAAAATTCGAAGAGTCTTACAAAGAGCTTCTACCATTGATTCCGGCATCTTTAAATGGCCTTTACAGAGTTATCATTGCAACAAACTCTTCGCTCATTAGACAAACAATCATCGAACTTTGCCTTACCATCCCAGCGCGACTTTCGTCTCTACTTCCTCATATGAATCTTCTGCTGCGGGTGATTGTGAAGGCTCTGGAGTCGACCTCTGGCGATCTAGTAAATTTGGGGTAAGTTTCCGTTTTGTCTTGTCTTCTGCATCCGCGCAAATTAGTGTACCTTGCTCAAATTAATATTTTTTTTTTGCAGTCTCCGCACCCTTGAGTTTTGGATAGATAACCTAAACCCAGACTTTCTGTACCCAGAGTTGTCGAAACAAGCCCAACTGATTACAGAGCTCATGCAGGCCTTGTCTCGCCATTTGAGACCTGCACCGTACCCTTACGGTCTGCTGACACTGCGTCTTCTTGGAAAACTTGGGGGCAAGAACCGTCAATTTCTTCGAGAACCCGTCGCTGTATGTGCCGATGACGGGATTTCAGATGTTCCACAAGCACAATTAGCTTTCCAGTGCAAGTGGTTACCCGGCAAAGCGTCATCTGTGGAACCTGGCAACCAGGCGGAATCGGGTTCTTTTCTTGGCACATTTTCGCTTCCTCTTCCTTTAGCAAGCTGTGTAGAGACCCTCAAGCTCCTGGCTGCGACAGAAGTAGAGAACAAAGCTGAAAGTAAAACTAATGCAGTAGAAAGAGAAACGAAAACTGGAGGGAAAACGCTGCTCTGGAAGGACAGCGAACGTCTTCTAGAGGAAAACGTTGAAGACGTCGACTTTGCTTCATATTGCTCCGATGTGATGGATACCACGCGGCAGTCTCGAAGCCAAGCAGCTTTTTGTGTCGTGCGTGCCGCTCTCGCTATGGTAATTACTGATGTAGACACTACAAAGTGTTCCTTTAAAATTGCTAAAAGTTCTCGTGGCGACATGAAGGACGAAGAAATGAAAGACGCAGATGAGACCCAGGCCGGACTCTGCCTCCTTAGTCAACAAATCGATGCTCGCAACCAGGAATTTGTGCGGATAAGTCTTGGTATCATGTACGGGTGCCTTGTCGAAAAAACAAAAGATGAGGCAGTCGGGATCTTGAAAGGATTCACTTCGTACATGTTCTTTCTGATCTCGAGTCACAACAGTTGCTTTCAAAGGATCGATGCGAACGGTTCTCACGTCAGCGACGATCTCGTCTGGTCGGGGATTGGTATCCCCAAGACCAACGCCATAGCACTGGAAGTCAGTTACACACACACACAGGAGGCTGTGGAACTGACAGAAAAAGAAGATGGGAAGGAGAGCCCTGATGACGAGAACGATGAAGTGAATACAGACTATGAGCGACTAGGGTCGCTGAAGCCTTTCGGGTACTTTCATCGCGTCGGAATATTGCGCGAAAGCATAGATCCGTTGCTTTTTAACAAAGCACTCGCGAGATTCCTTGCGGAAGCCTCCCCGCGGTCAACAGAGATCGGGATTCAAATGCTCCGGCACATGCTGTCAAAGGCGTCAGAGGGTGCATCTGACGAAAATTCATCTGTAAATGACAAGATGGATGTTGACTCTAGAAGCATTTGTTTGGGCCGCGGAGGGCTTATTCTGTTTGAAAACTTGCTCGCTAATCTTTGCGAGGGCTGCTTTTCCGAGCAATGGAACCAACGAGATGGGCTTCAAGAAGCTATTTGTTTACTTATTGAAGGGCTGGGAAGCACCTGGGCACAAAAATATGAGAGCGAAATCATGAACGTTGCTTTTTCTGCTCTCAAAAGTGTCGCGAGAGAGTTGTCGACGGCAGTTGTGAAGGCTTTCAGCTTTTTTGTCCGAGTATGCGTAGGGCTCTACGGTCGTCCTGACAGCATTACCTGTCTTGACTCGTTGGTGTGGGATGCCCTGGCGATGGCGAGAGAGGAAGACACCGAGAAGGATGCCGAAGGGAACGACCACCCCCAAAAGGAGGAAGAGTCAGTCGTGGAGAACCCAAAGAAAAAGGGCGAAGAAATTGGAGCGAAGGAAAAAGACGCGGTGGAAAAACCGTCATCTCAGAGTTCTTACTTCAAATGTCAATTGCCGTGCTCAGCTGTGGTGCAGGTTCTCTTTACTGAAATGGCCGCTTCGAAGCAGATTGTGCGGCAAGTTCTTGTTTGGTTTTTGTTGTGGTTCCGGTTGATAGAACGATTCTCACGTGCTTTCTCTTTTCCTTGATAGTGTTGCCGCAAGATTTCTTCTAAAGCATTTCATTTCCAACCTTCCGACGGAAACATGTCAAAAGATTTTCAAAGATCAAATGCCAATCATTCGGCGTGTCATCTTTTCCCGTTCGCTTCGACTGCTACCGCTTTCCGAACAGGTAGGAGCTGTGGAGGCGTTGGCCTTCATCGTCAAAGAGGTGAAAGACGTTCTTCCTTTATCAGATCAGCATCTCTTGGCTTTTCTTTCAGAACTTCTCAAGATGTCGTCGGTTGCTGATGGTGAAATGACGGACTCGGCATTGTCTGCCCATGTGGTTGACAAAAACGGAAACGCTCTGACGAACAAAAAAGCAATTACGTCAAGCAGTTTCAGGTCAGAAAAGTGCCCGTCGCATGCGTCGGCGATATTCTTTAGAAGAGAATGCGTTCTCCAACTGGATAAAACAAAGTTTGTTATCCCGGAGGAGCTACCGCAGGGCGTTCAGTTGCGAGTGTCGTCAATATCGCTGTTGCATGCTGTTATCGTGAATAATCCACCTGCTTTCTTCGATGCTGAGGTCTCGACACCTATAGGTACGCGCGTGTCATCGCTTCAAGAGATCATATAATTTTCATCAATTCGCTCCTTACCTATTTTCATCAATTCTCTCCTTAATGCTGTTCCTTCTTGCCAACCATAGGAAATATCCGGCCACATGTCATTAGCTTGCTGTTCCGATCTCTTGTTTCGAACCCATTGAAAGCCGTCACAACGGCACACGAAGCTCTTCGACAAGTTCTAGCGCTCAGTATTGTCGCCAAAGAGCCGAAAGAGGAGTCAATGGAGAAGGAAAAAGACCGTTCACAATCACGATTACCAAAAGAGCTGCTTCAGACATGTATTAGACCGGTATTGCTGAATTTAAGAGAGTACACAAGGCTTTCGGTACCATTGCTACGAGGCCTTTCGATGCTCTTGTCCTTACTTTCTTCTTGGTTCAACAAAACACTGGGAGAGAAGCTTCTGGATCATCTTCAAAAATGGACTGATCCATCCTTGATCAAATCCCACAAGATTTGGATCCCCGGTGAAGAGCCGCAGGTTGCAGCAGCAATTATTGATCTTTTTTCTCTCCTTCCTCACGCGTCCCATTTTGTGGAGCCATTGGTCAAGACCACGATCAAGTTGGAAGCGTACTTGCCGGGATTCAACGCACACTGCGTTGGTTCTCCCTATCGGAAGCCTCTGGCGCGGTATTTGAACAAGCATTGCCAATATACGGTTGGTTTTTTCTTCCAACGCCTGAAAGCCCCAATATACAGTGAGCTTTTCCAAGAGATTGTTCAGCTCGAAGAATGCGAAGATCTCCGCCAGTATCTCAGTGGTCGTCAGTGTTCCGTTATGATGCTCAACGTTTGTTTTGAACGACCTCTGGCTATTATTCGTTCTGAGAAGACAAACACTTTGCCAGGTACCTCAACTCCTGGCAAATCCCCAACAGCTGCCGGCAAAGCATCATCTTCCGAAATCTTCCATCTTCACGGAATTCAAACCAGCCCTCCGCCAATGCAACGTGAAGCGGTTATGAGACAAGATATTGAAGTGAAAAAGAAAAAGCTCGCTTTCTTTCAACAGGAATTTACAAAGGCCCAGGATGCAGTTAAAGCCGCGAAGGGGGCAGCCCAGGACGAGGCCAAGAGAAAGCAGCAAATAGCCCAGGCTTCACTAGAAAAGGGCAATAAGGATTTCAACGAAGCCAGGCAGCGCTTCGCTGCAGAATTCGCAACTTCGGGCGAAATGAAAGAGACAGTCGCCGGAGCTTTGCCATCTACACCAAGACCGATGAACACAGAGTCGTTAGAACTTCAACATCAAGGCTTCATGTTAGTAGAAACGCTTATCGCCAATAATGCCAACTATCTGAAAGACCATAACGACGTCGTGCGAGCATTCAGGTGGTTGTGGCGCAGCAAAGGACGATATTTGCGGCTTCAACATGAAGACTCTGTGTCACCTCGGTACCACGAGGAATCCAAAATTCTGGTTTCCTTTTTGATGAATTACGCGAAGACATATCCAAATGACGTGGATGTCCTGTTTGAGCTAATTCGCATTTTCTTACAACCCGCCACGACTGACTTCTCATTTGTCCGTGTCTTCTTGGCGGAAGCAATCCGCAATTTGGATGCATCGCAGAAGAAGCAAGTTGTGAAACGATTTTTTGCTTTGTTAGCAGGAGAGAGCACAGAGGAGACCAAAGCCTTGAGCATTCAATTGCTCCTTTTCCCGCTCCTTATGTCGTCTCTAAAGCCTCAGAGCGCTCCTGAGAGAAACGAGAAAGAAGGAGCAGCAAGTCCAGAAGAGAAAGGCGAACCCAAAGGCACCATCGGAGTAGACGCCGAAGATCTAGCAGGGAATTTGAAAGACCAATTGGTTGATGCTACCATGATTCAAAAGTTCATGGACGAGGTTCTGCCGATCACATGTGGGGACAGATTAAAAGTAGAGCTACTTCGTGTCACCAATTTGCTCTTGGAATTTGTGCCAGAACAAATTGATCAATTTCAGAATGCAACTATTCGCTTCTGTTGGGGTCTTATCAAAAGTGAAGATGCTCTTTGCAAAGCATGGGCTTATGTTGTTGTGTGTCGCCTGATATCCTTGTTTGAGACGCAAGCAAAGTACGTCCTCAAAGTATACGCAGCACTGCTTCGATCGCACCAACAAGAAGGAAAGCACTTAGTGCGAGTAGCTCTGGGGCTTCTTGTTCCATCTCTGAAAGGGAGATTAACAGAAGATGATTTCAAAAAAGCAATGGATTGTACGAGTCGCATCATGTTCGAGGATGGCAGTGTTCCGCAGCTGGCGCACATATGGCATACGATTGTTGTAAACCCTGAGGTATACTTTGGAAATTGCCAAAACTTTGTTCGCTACATGGTAAATTCCCTAAATCGCCTGGGGCTTCCACCGAATTCCCCATCTGAGAACCGCTCATTGGCAGTTTCCCTGATTGCCTTGTTGATGAGCTGGGAAGAAAAGTACAAATCAAGGGCGGAGACTACAAGCTCTCCTGACAGAACCATATCATCGCTGAAGAGAAAAGTAGAAAGTTTTGAGGGCATACCGGCGAAGAAGGCGAAAGATGGCTCGGGTTCGCCGAAACCAGTTTTTATAAAAGTGGACGATAGTTCTCTTCTAGACAAGAGTATGGTGGAAACCATTTTGAACTTTTTAGTTCGATTGAAAGTTCTACTCGCAGACCCAAAAGTTGATGCTGGAGCTTTGAGTTTGGATCCTCGCGTGATGAAAATATTTCGTTCTACCTTGTCAAGGTGGGGAAACACCATTATACGGCCCGTCTATTTTGAGAAAGTAGTAAGCCTCTGCAAAGAAGAATTCAAAGAATGCAAGAAACTACCAGAAAAGCCCGCAAAGACTGGGAAAACTTCTCGAAAGGCGCCGACTTCATCCGCTGATGCTGGGAAGAAGGGCGACTCGAACGTTGTGACGGAGGAGATGCTAATAGCTTGTCTTGATATTTTTACAGCTCTCAATGACGAAGCACCGCAAAACAAGTTCTTGGTGGAGAACACTGACCAGATAAAGGAGATTTTAGGGTCCTGTTTCCGTCACGTTGCTCAGGCCGAGGACGGCGAGCTGATACGCTCCAAATTGCAGTATTTTATCGTGAGCCTCTTCCGAGCAAGCACGGCATGTATAGGGAAGTCATGCGCTTGCCTCCACGGTGACTTGCTTCCCTGTGTTAGTGCCTCTTTGGAGAAGTTCTTGCTCTTGGGTAAGCCTAATAATTTAAGCAGCGGCTCAGGTTCAGTGGCAGAATCGCGTTCGCGGGGCAGGGATAAAAGCGATGCAACTGATGAAAAAGAGGGGGATCCTTCATTGATTGTTGAGTTCTCACTAGACGTCATCGAAGCTGTGTCCGAGATCCAAGAGGAGTATTACATGACTTTTTCGTCTTCCCTGTTGTCGTTGGCTGGGCGACAGGTAAAGAACCACCTTGCCGAAACGACTGCTAAGCAGCGCCAAGGATCTTCCCATTCGCAGCAGACCGGAACTTCAGGAATTCCTCGAATGTACCCCACCCCCACCATTGGGATCAACGATACTATCTGTGCACAGGAACCTACTTTTGGCATATCAAGCGTAACTCCAAAGTCGTCATCAGCATCCAAACAGGGCTTGCACCAAAAGGACTCCATCCCCCCGGGATCTGCTCTCCGAAATTTGACTAGAATTTTGCGAATAGTTGGCATGAGCGATATACCGTATAAATTCTCGGAAGGCCGGACGTTGTTGTTTCACATCCTCAGCAACATTCTCGACGCTAGTGACAATTGCCAACTTTTGATGGCAGCGGTGAAAGTCGTTTCAAGGTGGCTACTTGCTGATACTTCAAGCGGCGCGTTGACTATCAAGGAGAGGTACATTTTTTTATCGAAGATCGCATCTTTCGATTCTTTCAACATGCTTCAAGATGTTGACGCCCAGCCTTTGGCTGATCTTATTGCTCACTACTATATAAAGGCTACTTCAACAGAGA
>Ga0100392_1002428_pt1 | contig 17317 bp, 8 predicted proteins | sample CryGeymeta201516_FD_81548 | JGI IMG/M metagenome (GOLD analysis project Ga0100392, IMG submission 81548) | Groundwater microbial communities from Crystal Geyser aquifers in Utah, USA - Crystal Geyser metaG 2015-16 | ecosystem: Environmental > Aquatic > Deep subsurface > Groundwater | place: USA... | reverse complement strand
TTTTTGTTGTTGTTGTTGTTGTTGTTTTTGTTGTTGTTGTTGTTTTTGTTGTTGTTGTTGTTTTTGTTGTTGTTGTTGTTGTTGTTGTTGTTGTTGTTCTTGCCGATCGTTTCTTTGCTTTTCTCGAAGCTCACGACTCTCCTTGTCGACATGATACACAAGTTGCTTCCCGGTGGTAACAAAGAAGGTCGATTCTACATGATCAATTGGCAAATTCGGTTTATATTCCTTTTCGTGCGCCAGTTTTAACCGTGGCACAAAGGCATATCCTGCAGGTTGTTTAAGCAGACGGTCGTGACTGATGGTAAACTGATTGTCAGAATGATGGGGTCCTACCAGCGAAAGACCTTTCAATTCCACAATAGCGAACATCGCCCAAATTACCAACAGAATAAGTTTTAAATGTGTTCTCGTCACGATGATTAAAACCCGTTGTTTCTGTCGAGCTTGTTCCATCGTTCCAGGAGAATCTTAGTCTGGTGGTTTTGATAGTGTGCCATCCTGTGGTTCTTATCGCTGACAGGTTTTTTCGAATTCGTTAGCTCACAGGGTGTTTGGCCAGTATTGAGCTGTCTCGTTGAAGGGAGCAGCGTGTACGGTGGATGCATGAGGCCTTAGTACCTGGTATATTATTTGTTCGGGCTATTGTTTGTTCGCTCCCCGGTCTTTTTTCCTATTCGCCCCCAGGTCTTTTTTCCTATTCGCCCCCAAATCTTTTCTTGTGTTCGGCTCCCGATCTTTTTGTGTTCGGCTCCCGGTCTTTTTTTGGCTTTTGTGTTCGGCTCCCGGTCTTTTTTTGGCTTTTGTGTTCGGCTCCCGATCTTTTTTGGGCTTCTGTGTTCGGCTCCCGGTCTTTTTTCCCCCCCTTTCTTTTTTCCATTCTTCCCCCGTTTTTTTCTATTCTCCCCCGGTCTTTACCAGGTATTCGCCCACCGGTCTTTTCGTCATCCAACGATCTTTGTGTCGCCCAACGGTCTTTTCGTCACCACCGCTTCTTCGCCACGACAGATAGATAGAATAACTACCAGGTACTACTAGACTATTAGTAGTACTACTGTAAAAACTTGTACTGTTTGGAAGGATCTGGCAAAGATGTCGTGTGTTAACAACATCATCATCAGCTCAAACGGTGAAGGATTCATGAGAGAAAAATATTCACGAGTTGTTCATCATCAGTCTGTCCTGCAATGCGAGATATCCGAAAATCAAGTAGTGTAAAAAAATCAGCGGCCACGGCGGGACACTCGTCTCTTATTAGATCTCAGCAAAGCTACCAGTAGACTACTACTAAGTAGTAATAATAGAATAAAAAATATTATCTACGAGTATTGGTTGATTTGCAGTGGCAGCAGTTTACTGTACCATCACAGGTTAAGCAAACTCCACGAATTGATACAATTGAAACTTATTTTTTTAAGTGCGTCTTTCCAGGGCAACGAAAGGAAGCAACTCGGAGTACCGAGAAACGCAAGTGCCAATTATCACCCTCATCACGTCTCATATCACATCGACAACAACAATGCCGGTTGATCCTCGGCACAGGGATTCAAGAGCTGCTGCTGCACCTGCTGTAGAAGATGTAGCTCCTCCCGCGCCTCCTCCTTCCCAACCACAACCCGACTTGCACTCTCCACCTCCTCCACCACCCCAACCTGTTTTGCATCCTCCACAACCGCAGGCACCTCTACAACCATCACCACCACCACCTCCACCACCTCCTTCGCATTCGGACTCCAATGGTATCTTGTTTGCTGGTCACGATGCCATGGACGAAGAAGATGAAGATGTGAACGTGAATCAGCTGATGGATACTGATATTCCGAGACAACACCAATTTGGAGCTGACAGTACTGGCATTGATGGAACAACGGCTATTGTTGCCGAACCTCAACCGTTGCCAACGCGCATTGTGACACCTTCGCCGTACGGGCACCACACACGAGGTCCCAGCAGTGCTCGCTTTCGCAATGCTTTGGGCAGAGTTACGACACATCCGACTTCCGATGCCGAAGCTTGGACGGCTCTCTTTACCGAAGTACAGACGTGTTGGAAACAGTTGCAACAATCGGGACAGCTCCATTTGCCTTCGGCTGATACTCAGGCCAAATTCGACTGGCTCGTGAGCTGCTACGGAAGTTTGTTGCAGCATTTTCCCTACGCAGTCTCGTATTGGGTACAATTGGGTGAAATCTTGTTGGAAGCCAGTGCACAACCGGGAGAACCAGCTGGTCCCAAGAGTGTTACCACGGCCGTGGATACATCAAGAGCATGGCTCGCCGAAGGACAGCTCGAACAAGTCTTGAGGCAAACGTTAAATTACAAAACAGGACCCGAATTTGGAATCGTTTGGGATAGTGTCGACGAAACAGCTGACAATGATGGGAAGCAAGCAAATGACGATGATCACTTGCGAGAACTGTCCTTCTTGCATCCGCCCCAACAAAAGCAGCAGCAACAACCACAATTAGGCGAAGAAGACCAAGATGCTATCATGACTGGTGCTGATGATTTTAATGTCATATCTTCCGCCACAGTATCGGAAACAGCCAAAAGCAGTAGCACCAGCCCGCAGCAGCAGCAGCAGCACCAGCACGAAGCATTGACCAAAGTGTTGGGCGGAATGGGGACCTGGTCGGTCCCACTTTGGATGCTGTACCTAAAAAAGGTACACCGAGATTTATACCGTCATGTTCGTACGCTGCCGCGTGACACGCAGGCCAAGTGGTTGAGAGATCAAATGGTCGCGTCGTACGAATTGGCTCTCAAACATGCAGGATTCGGACACGACAATCATTTGATCTGGACCGAATATCTAAATTTTGTCAAATCATGGACCATTATTCCTCCAGGCAGTGATGAAGCACAGGATCCCATTGTCGTTCAACAACAAATGATTCAATTACGGAGTATCTACCAGCGACTCGTACAATTGCCCATGACTGGTCTCGATCAGTTGTGGAACGATTACGAGGCCTTTGAACGATCGCATTCCGAAGAATTGGCCCAGGCGCTTCTCGCCGAGTATACGCCCAAGTATCAGCATGCTCGGACGGTCTACCTGGAACGTGCTCGCGTTTATAACTACAGTGATGCACAATTGCAGTTGGGACGACTCCCCACGCCTCCCGTCACGCGACGTGTCGGTGGTACCACGGCAGGAGAGACGAAAAAGGAAGGCGACGAAGCCGAAACGACAGAAAGTCTTTCCGAGTACTTGTCCAATCTCAAGGAAGAATATCATCTCTTGCAAGCTTGGAAGAAGAGAGTTTCTTACGAACGTACCAATCCCGAGCGATTACCTGCCAGTGAATTGCCCAAGCGGGTAAGACATGCACACATGGAAATGATAAGCGTTTTGACGCGGCATCCTGAGGCTTGGCACATGTGGAGCATGTACGAGTATCACCATGCTCACAGACCAGTCCGAGGCACGGCTGTTTTGCAGCTAGCTCTGACAGAGCATGTGACGGATTGTACTCTGTTGGCGCACGCGCAGGCGCAATTGGTAGAAGCCTACTGCGCGAACAGCAGCGCTATCGGCACTATAAGTCAATCGCTTGTGATGAGTGTGATGGAGCAATTCCTACAGTCATCGCCCAATACGCTTGGATTTTGTTTGTACCAACAAATGGTGCGGCGGTACCAAGGAATGCATGCTGCTCGGGTGGTGTTTGCTAAAGCTAGACGGGTTTTGACGGGAGAAGCGGGCCACGGAAAGGTTAGTTTCGGTCAAGAAGGAACCGATATTAAGGATGACAGCGTAAATGATGGTGCGGAGGATGAAGATATCGCCACAGCATCATCCAAAACTATGGTCACAAACCGCTTGGATGCTAATATTGGCAGGCGGCGTCGACGAAGCACCTTTGAAGACCTTCAGGCAGAATCTACTGGAGTCACCAGCAGCAATGGAAATGCTGACAGTGGAAGAAGCGATACTCCCAAGGTTACTGCTGGACCTATAACTTGGCATCTTTATGCATCACATGCAACAATGGAGCACCGCTTGAATTATTCGCCTGATGTAGCCGCTCGCGTGTATGAATTGGGACTAAGAAATCATCCTCACTTTCTGACACAGCCGCCATTTGTCTTGCGGTATGCCCAACTCTTGCTGGAGCTCAACGACACTGTGAACTTGCGTGCCCTGCTCACACGAGCTGTAGCGGCTGTCACGGATGAAGATGGAACAGCATCCGGGCCTTTGGCATCGGTGGCAGCTGTCCTGTGGGACATGACATTGCAATTTGAAACCATTTTGAGCGGTGCCGATCCTTTGGCCAATCAACTTATTCGGGATGTGGAACGAAAACGCCACATGGCGCTCATGGGACCTGACACGGAAGACGTAGCCACTGGAGGATTCATACTGGACACGGTTAATACGACAACGATTGGAGCCCAAAAGTCAACCATTGCAGAACAACTCATCCGGAACGATGGATACGATGTCAGTTCAACTTTGGTGAGCGGTATGGCGCGCTCTGTAAGCGTTTTGGAAGTTATGGGACTTTGGGGCTCAAATGTGATGGGCAGTGGTGTCTCCATCAAGCACCGAAGTCAGTCCAACAAAGCCGGCATGGAATCCTTGGAGGAGGAAGAGGATTTATCAGATCGGTCTGGTGGAGCCAGTGACGTGACCTACCAACGTCGTCTCTTGTACCAGCGACTATATGAATCTGGTGTCCTCCAAGGCACAAGCGATTTGGGCGCGGATCTATCAGGAGGCGCTACGGGTACTACTGGAAACAGACTACTTTCAGCTCGTGAACGTATGGCAACTGCGGGAGGACCTGGTGCCGCCACAAATGCTGCTATCAATATTGCCATCCAACAACAACCAGAGTGGATACGTCCCCTCCTATTGATGTTGCCAGCTTCCAAGATGCGAATGGCCATGCTCACAAAACCTCCTCCTCATCTCACGGAGATGGCTCTGCTGCAACTTCGCCAGAGTATATTGCCAGCTGAACGTCCCGAAGACGAGAAAGGTGGCGCTACGATGAGTTCGCGGAGCGCCCGAATATCTGGTCAAAAGAGAGGAAACGATGGAGACTCCTCCGACGAGGAGGACAATGCAGGTCGAGGAGGATATGGTTTGCAGTTCCGGGCTCGGCAGCGTGCTCGAATGATGACATGTGAGGTTGGCGACGCGGGCGGTGGGGATCCTTGATATATAAACTATAGCTAAGAGTCATGAGGGTAAAGCACCGTTGTTATTGTGTTCGTTAACTACGTAAATGATATTATGTTCATATCCCAGTAGCTTGGATTGAACTGCAAGCAGTTCTCGGACAGAAAATCACTCTTTACTACCTGTTAAATGAGAACGGAATCAACTATGAAACCAAAAACTAAACCACTACAGCTAACCTAATGTAGAACACTTATGCGAGGACCCAGAACCCAATGAACACAGACATTGCCGACATACAAAAGCCGTAGGAGAAGGCACCAGAAACAACAGAGCCTGGAACACCTTGATCGTTGGTACATCCAAATCTAGGAAAGGAACAGTCAGAGTATTCCTCAGGTTCTTCTCCAAAATCAAGGCATCCAACCAATTCGCCATTACAGAAATCATAGCAATCGCAGGTGGTGTTCCCGGGAAGCCGATCGATATATTTCTTGCAATAATCATCATCATTGTCTTCTGTGACTACACAAGTTGCTCCGCCACCAGAGGACGACGTGGATTCGCTTACCTCAGTTTCTGTCTCAGCCTCGGTGCCTGCATCGGTCTCAGTGTCTGCCTGAGCCTCGGTGCCTGCATCGGTCTCGGCGCCTTCAGTCTCAGTCTCTGCCTCCGTTTCTGTCGCGGCCTCGGTGTCTACCTCGGCATCAGCCTCGGCGCCTTCATCAGCACCTGCATCAGCACCTGCATCAGTGTCTCCACCAGTGGTTAGTGCAATACGCTCTCCGTAAGATTGTGTAAAGAGGACATAATCGTCGTCGAATTTTTCATCAAGACAGCCGTGGAACAAATAGCACTCCTGGTCAACTTCATCGTATGCCCAATGAGTGCAGAAAGCTTCAGAGCTGACATTGGTAAATGTCTTGGTCGCGCAATGTATTTCACACTCTTCAATGCTGCACTGCTGCTCGGGTGTGCCGTCTGTACAAATTTTTTCGTGCGTAGTGATATCCTTGTTACAACGGCGTTGAATACAGCCGCCTTCGTCCTTGTTTTTGTCGCATGTCGGATCCACCAAGACATAGGTAGAGTAATCTTCATCAAAGCCTTCATCGATACATGATTCAAAGATGTAACACTCCTTTTCGGCTTGATCATAGGAATACGTGGTGCAGGTGAAATTAGTGAAAGTTTCGCAGCGGGCCTTGCACTCCTCCAAGGTACAGTCAGTTTCTCCGGGAATATCATCGGTACAGATCTTGCTGTGCACAGAAATATCCTTGTTGCATCTACGTTGTTCGCATCCGAGAGGATAATCCTCTAGAGTGCGCTCACAAGTTTCATCTTGGAGAGCATAGAGAGTGTAGTCAGCGTCAAACTTCTCATTATTACACCCAGCAAAAATGTAGCACTCTTTCTCCTTGCTGTCATACGCCCAGTGAGTGCAAGCAAGTCCCGCTGCATCGTCTGTAAAATTATTGTTGGCACAATGTTCCATGCATTCATCTTGACCACAGTCGGTCACTCCGGGTTGATCGTCGGTACAAATCTTGGTGTGGTTGGTGATATCCTTATCACAACGTAGCCAGCCGCATCCACCATCCTCAAGAGTCTTCTCGCATGCAGTAATCGCCTCAGCTGGCTTGGCACACCAAGTCAGATCAGTATTGCTGTTGATATCGCCTAAAGAATCTGCGCAATCCATACTGGCCTCGTACGCAATAGCTTCATTCTTCTCGCCAACCACCAACATAACAACTTTGTTATTGGCTCCATCCTTGAAGAATGTAATACCTGCAAGGAAAAGCGCGTATCAGAATTTGTGCTAAAGAAAAACAGAGAAAAAAAATGGTTGCAACGCAGCTCTTGGCTTACCTTCTGGCTGTCCCATGTTGCATACCCCGGCACCGAAGTGCTCTGTAAACTCACCGGAGTCTAAATCGTAACGAAAGACTCCCTTCTGAAAGTACGATTCTCCATCGAACCCTTCTCCTTCGTAAATTTTGGCCAGGACAAATACTTCATTGGTTGCATCTCCTCCTCGAGTAAGTCCTCCTGAACTCCAGATGGCATTGGGCGACGCTAACTTCAGATCGTCAGTCAGTGGCTCAATAACTGTTGTCGCCTCGTCGAACGACCAAATTCGTGTAGGTGAGGCTTCCTGAACAGCAATGAACTTGCCAGTTTCTGCTTGACGGCTAATGGAAGTGGAAGTTGCGTTCCCCAAACTTTTCAGGTAAGTCACACCTTCAAAGCCGAGGTTATTCCCAGCGGGAGCAAAGCCAGCCGCTTCGAAGCCACTAAAAATCTTGGTAACGTTCGAAACACTGCCGTCTGCGTTCAGGATGAGAGTGCTAATGCTTGAAGGATTCTCGTCCGTAATGGCAAAGGAACGTCCTCCCATAGCAGAAATACCTTCCAAATCGAGCGTGTACTCACTGACATTCCAGGTCTGCAACAACGTATTGGGAAATTCAATCTCGTAGATGATACGATCCCCATTGTTGATGGCAAAAAGAGTTCCCGTTGAAGGATTGTAGGTAACGCCTGACAAGTCCGACTCAACAGATGTCATGTCCTATTGCAAGGGCAGAGAACGAGAAAACACGAGTTTAGACGTTTAGACAAACATCGGGATGATATTAGCACACGACAAACATTAACATTGCTTCGTATCCTTACATATTTTTGAGTGGCCACAGAGCCAAAACAGCTCAAAGGAGGGACGACAAAGCCTTCGCTGCCGACATCGCTGCCGACATCTTCGGCAGTTACAGAGATGCTGCCTGTACTACCGCTTCCTTGAGCAGTTACAGCGATGGTGCCTGCACTGCCGAGAAGAAAAGCGATTAAAGCCCGAGTATGGAGTTTCATTTTTTTCGATGTTTTTAAAAATTGAGATGATAAAAACTAATTTAAAAAAAAATTAATAGAGAAAAGATGACCAGAGGATATCTTTCATGATTCGCATCAGAGTGACCGAAAACAGTACTATGGTAGTCTAGAAGTAGCTAGTAGTAGTACTAGTACTAGCTAGAGTGCTACTGTCGACTTTACGGTACTGTACTACGGAGTAGCTGCCTGTCGAAATCTTGCTTGTACTACTACTCTAGACTATTAGTAGCTAGAGACTACTACTACTACTCGTAGTAGACTAATGTTATGAAAGATTCAATCTCAAAAGAATCTCCCATTCTTTAGCTGAATCTTCGGCTATTTTGGACAAAAATATTTTGACGTTGCTACGTTATTTTGGTAAAACTACTTATTAGTCACTGGTCAAAATCCGCTCGAATTTTACCTCAAAAATGCATAGTAATTTGCAACAGAGCTACTACTACTACTAGTAGTACTCGGAGTAGTACCTGGTAGCTACTAGTAGTAGACCTAGTCTAGTCTACTAGTAAAATTACTGGTTGACGATAGCAAGAGCAGTACAAGGGTTAGAGTTGGCTGTAACTGCTAAACAAACCTACTCAGTACAAGAGTAGACCAGGTCTTTGACTTGGGATGAAAATCAAAATCATCGAGTCAATTCGATATTCGATTTCATTCTGATAGTCATAAGATAGCCAAAATGATGTGCGTTCCAGGCACCGCAAGCACAAGCCTAGCCGAACTTGATGAATTAACCTGAAATATTTGACGTATGAAATCTCTTGCAGTTAAATACGGTGGAATAATTTGCTCTAGTGTAAAGTGTGGCAGTACGGCATCGCTACCCAAATCATTAATGTTCTGTCTCTTCATCATCCCACTTTTCAGCACCAGACTTGGTGCTGTCGTCCAATGATTCAACTGGTGTCTCGACTTTGCCGTCGCAATTGTCCTGCCCTACTCTTGGCGGCGGCAGGGGCGACTCTTCTTCATCGCTGAACGCCTCTTCTGCTTCTTCGTCATCGTCGGTGTCAAAAGATCCATCCACTAGGTTCACTTTAGCACTTTGATCTTCAATACGAGATGCAGTTTCAGTCTCCTCCTCGTCTGCTTCTTCAATTGTATCTGTACTGAGAGACAGAGCTGATTCAACAGCTGCAGTTTGCTTTACTTCCTCGTCGTCGCTGCCTTCTTCAATTACGGCAGAAATGTTGGCGCTCTCCTCCGAGGACTCGTCTTCGTCCGCGAAAGACTGCATATCCATACTGTTCGTACTCATATTACCATTTCGCTTTAGGTCATCGTCGACATATTCTTCCTCCTCTTCAGCATGCTCGGTAGCATCTGGCATTTTCTCCAACGTGGCAATCAGAAGCATTTCTCGCTCGTAAAAGAGATCCATTAAATCGTCCACATTTTCAAACTCCTCGGGTGTCTTTTGCTCCACAAGCTTTTCCACCTGCGCTCTATACATTTCGTATTCTTGACGTTCCGTCTTGGGTGGAAGATCTTTATTCTCGGGATTGATCTGCGGCTTTTCTTCGGGTGGCCGCTCTCGGCGTCCACCTCGCTTACTGCCGCGCGACCCATCCTTATCCCAAGGGTCCACGCTGTCATCATCTTGAGGTCCACTAAAATCCGACGCACACAGGACGGTCACTATTGTGAAAGCAATTAAAGCAATGCTTACGCCAAGACCAATCATGAAAAATTCATCATATCCTCCGTCATCGTACGTCCTTGTTGTTGTAGGATCCTGCGGAACGAGATCATCTGTTGCTTGCTCGACATTTAATACTGAATAGGGTTCTTCTTCTTCAAGCGTGTCGTCCAAATCGCCGCGATCAATGGCCTCCTGCGTGGCATTGGTGTAGACTTTAGAAAGCTTGGAGTTATCCTCTTCGATCGCGAATAAATTGTAACGACCATAACCAATGGAGCAATTCGCAGAAGCAGGGACTGTGTTCGGACAGCCGGTATCATTAAATTGGTAGACTTCGGCACTGGACATGTCGTATGTTACTTCTAATCTCCGTCTTTGCTTCGTTTGCGACAAAACGTTGCGCATTCGGAGAAACCTTGTTTCGTTCCCAATAGGTACAGCTGCAGGTGTTGGAGCGACTGTGGCATTCGATTGCAGATCTGCAACGACACCTTCCACAAAAACAGCGTATGCATGACTCATACTTTCCAGTTCGGGTCCCTTCATCAACAGATCGGCATTTAGACCTTCGAAATTGTACGCTAAAAAACTAGAAAAAATAGTAACAATTGAGCTTCCAGGTTTCGTTGGCGGTGTTGTGAGCTGTTGTGTGTCAGAGCAACAAATGGCGCTAAGCCTGATAACTTCAGAGCACATTCTTAAATCACTCAAATAATCCGCCACGCTTTCAAGTTCGCCACAAGTTAATCCGCTTTGTGGATCTAAGAGGTCCAACTTCTCGTCTGTGATTGTTTTGCTGGAAGGACACAAAGGCCCACATGTTGTACTGGCCGTCGTCTCATCCAGCGAAACGGATGTGGCTGATTTTGGTGGACACAGGCAAAATTCTTGGTAATTCATGGTCAGCTCTTCATAGACTGAATTCATCGGTGGAGGCATATCTTGATGGATATTACTTCCATAGTTTAGACAAGAAGAAGCTGATTGCTGTGAATATAGAGCCGCAACATTTTCACAAGAAAAGGTAGATTCCTCGTCATTTCCGGTAGGCAACATCTTGTCCATTGCCAGTGGTTCTTCCCCATTCTCACAGAAAGTGCAAGATCCTGTGGCAATTGCGGGTGTCAAGGCTGGCGCTGTCGACTCCACTGTGAGTGGAGTGTCTGGATCTATGGTTATCAATGACTCCTGCAGCTTTCCCTCGTCAATAGCTTGTTGTGTGATATTCGTATACTGGTCAGAAACAGCAGTTGGGTCATCCTCTTCTTCCAAAAAGACTCGATAGCGACCATAGGCCAGTAGACACGTGAGGTTCGTAGCAAAGCCCTCAGGACAAGACGGGGCATCTTGAACCAAGTAAACTTCGCTGTTCTTAACAAATTCTATTTGAAGACGCCTTTGTCTTCGCCGCTGCTTCGGCCATGAAAGTCTCAAAAGATTCCGTGTGTCGTTTACTACAGAAACAGTAGCCGACATTTCTGCTATGATTTCTTCAACAAACCAAACATAGGCGTCATTCAGTCCTTGCAGTTCTGCTTTAGATAGATCATTCGCCATTTTATTCTGATCATTTGTAACATAGAAAGCAGATGGGATCCAAAGCAGACTCCGTTCGTCCACTTCAGTGCTGACAGCGGTCGGCGATGAAGTTGCATTAGCAGAAGTTGCAATTGGTGTTGGAGCCGGGGTTGTGGACGTTGCAAATGATGTTGGAGTCAGTGTTGTATTGCTAGGCACTACAGGTGCAGAGGTATTCAGTCCAGCTTCGACATCTACCACATCACAAAATCCCAAGTTGAGTTCCTGAGTCCCCGAACAATTCAATCGCAAGCCCCGAAGAGACCCATCCTCGCCGGCACACCATCCACAAGAGCACAGCGGGTTGCTTCCATTGCCAAAGTTCGCGGGTGTAACAAGAGCTTCACAGCCACATTCCTTGGGGTTGTTGATGCTGGTAAGGGTTGGGTCTCGACCGTCTGCCAGGGGACAGGTAATTGTTGCTTGCACAGACGTCTCGTTCATGGTACCGGAACTATTCCTCAGGTAATTGACTACGCAAATAAGTTCGTTGGCCTCGGCCACAGCATTACAACTTGGTTCCCCTAGCAGAACATCTGATGGTTCCGGCGGAGATGTTAACGGCGGCGCTGGAACTTGCGTTGGCTTTTCCACTGATGTTTGCTTGGAGTCAGCAAACAAATCATCTGGAAGGCTGGCATCAAAGGCAGAAACTGGAGTAAATATCATGGCTATTATTACGATAAGCCATGCTGCAGTGATTGAATGCCGGCGTACTCCTCTTCTCTGCTGTCTATCCCACGACAATTGATCTATAATTGGTACTTCTATTGACATGGTGTTGTATTCCGGGAAAATCAGACAGCTATCGGTAGCAACACGAATTTTTAGTCTCCTTCCTCAAGCTCTTTATGATCCAAAATGTTCAGTACTGTATTTATTTTTGGATAACCAGCTACTGGTAGCACGCAGGTCCGAGGTCCGATTGTCCACTTGCTACAAGTACGGTAGACTACTAATAAGTGTTGCAAGAGTACCAGGCAGTAGACTTGTACTATGGTACTACTAGCTAGAGTAGTGAAGAAAAAAGAAAGTTGTTAATAAAAGCGCACTTTCACATCAATACTGTATTATTTTTTGGAATGACCCTTTCTCAGCAGCCAAATAGGGTCACGGGCATAATGGGTTAGTGCTTGAGTTATTTCGTACGGAGTGGTAGTAGTAGTAGCAGCAGTCCGTATTTACTGTAGTACTAAAACGGTATGTACCTGGTAACAAACAAGCGATTATTATTTTTTTTTGACCCTAAAATACTATGGCTTTACAGTAAAACAAATCCGACAGCAGACAAAATTTATTTTACAAAATTTACTCCAACTGAGACTGCTACCAGGAGTAGTAGAATAGAGTACTCTGCTCTATAGTAGAAGTAGTAGAGGAGCTACTAGCTAGCTACTCCGAGTAGCTAGTACAGTAGTAGTTTAGTGTTAACAATCGACGCTTCGACGAGGCCAAATTTTCCGGGGTTGCTCTCCAGGGAGTCTCCGCCTGCCTTTTGTCTTTGGCTCCTAACTTTTGCCTGCGGTGCGACCGCATCCTTCCAACGGAGTTGCGACCGCGGAGGTGCGGTCTCACTTCTTTCGAGTGTGCTCATTTTTAGGTGCTTCTATAGCTACAACTCCAAGTAGCTAGGAGTACTATTATCGTCACCCATGGGCTCGTCAGATTTGCAGGCCTGATAAATTGAAGCAAAGACGTAATCAATTCTTCAGAATAGAGTGGAATGAGCAGGTTCGATGGCACGATGTAGCAGCAGCGCCATCTAATAATATTAAAGGTGCTTTTCTGCAAAGTTTAGACTGCTTGCGGAAGATATAAAAGGCCTTATGGATAGCTATGTCTGCAAGTGCAAGCGCAAGTACAGAGGTTTGAGAACAAGGTTTGAGTTACTACTAGTACTTCTACTAGTAGTAGTAGTAGTAAATGCAAGTGCAGTTCATTAGCCAGTGGTTGCGAAGCCTTCTCCGACCTGTCAGTCGTGAAGGGACGGAGTATTTGGGGGTATGTAATCATTATGGGGGAGATAAGCAAGAAAAACACTAACCCCCTAATATTTATCCCTTTTTTTTCTGAAAGCTAAGAACATTCCAAAGAACACTGTCACATCACGGCATTATTCTTTGCTTCGGTTTCATTCACCACCACTACTAGACTGCTACTACAGTAGTACTGGTAATAGTTTGCAACAACCAAACAAATCTCATCCATTGACACCTTTTTATTTATTTGAGCCTACTGGTACAACATTGATGCGTTGTTTCATTCGTTTGAAGTCTTTTGAAGCCTATCAAGCCATTGAGAATTCCATCGACAGGAAAGGAGTCCTCTCACATCTCACATAATCATCAGAGTATTAATCCCACGTCTAAATACTACTACAACCACCGAAATAATTTCAGCACTGCGTCTACACTCCGCACCAAAAGCCATGGAGGTCTGCATCATTCAAGGAACCGATCGGATAAGGAAACCTCCCACCAGCATAATTGTTCGAGCTGGGTCCACACGGTCTCTTATCATGAACACTAGAAAGAAATCTGATCCTGTGGGTGCTGTCAGCAAGAAATCACTCGAGGAACATTCGGATGAAACAGCTCATTGTTGTTCCAAGTCTAGTGACTTGGATGCCTTCTCTATTCCCTCCAAAGCAACTGCACCTACGACAGAGCCTATTACTCCTACACCTCCAACCAGTGACGTAAATTCGCTTGCCTTATCCGCGTCAAAGAAGACAGAACGAAAGCGCCAATCTTTCTCTGCTACCGGCTCATGGGCGAAGGAGATCTATGCCACCTTACCAGAAAGTGTTGCCTCAGAGCTCGCCCGAAAAACTACTGAAAGATCAGAAAACAATTTGAAGAAGTCTCCCTTTCTCAATGCTCACCGTGACGATCTCGACAAGGTACCCGGCTTTTACATGGATGAAGACTTTTTCCGGGGAGATCTCTTGGGAGAAGGAGGCTTTGCTGCCGTCTACGATATTCGCCTCATAGATGCCGACAAACGGATACCGGACCATACACCAAACCAAGAATACGTCGTCAAGCACTTGTCGGTCCGATTGGCCAAGGATGGAGACAGCAAGCGCAAGAAGCTGCAACTGGGGGCCAAGGATATGGTCATGGAGTCTCACTTTTTAGCGTCTCTGGATCATCCCAACATTCTCAAGCTGAAGGGTACCTCTGGCGATGGCATTTCTAGCTTCTCGACGCTTCAACGCACCGACGCCTACTTTATGATTTTACCCAAGCTCACCTGCACTTTGGAAGATAAGATGTCTTTGTGGAAACGGATATATCCTGTCGAAAGTTACAAGGAGATGCGTAGGAGTCTTCCTTCGTTAGAGGGCAGCAATTCTACGATTGAAAGTAAAGATGAACACCCACACCACGACTCTTTTCTCCGGCATGTTGGCCTCAAACCAAAAATGTGGATGGCACGACGCAAGTATCGTCGTGAATTGAAAGAGGAACACCGACACCAAGAGCAGATTTTCTTATGTAGTCGCTTGCAAATGATTGTCGATCTGTTAAAGGCGCTCGAATACCTTCATAAACGCCGAATCATGCATCGAGGTGAGTTCACACTGAGTGTTTTTACCAGTTTATGGCAACGTACAGAAGCAAGCACACAGGGCCACTAATGTAAAAAATGTGCCGCTCGCTTTCCTTTTGCGTAGATATTAAAGCTTCCAATATCGGTTTCGATCAAGATGGTGTTTTGAAACTCTTTGATCTAGGTCTCGCCAAGGAGATCCCCGCTGGTTCCAAATTATATCACGAAGAAAGCAGTAGAAAGGAAGTTCCGGTCTTGAGCTATCGTGACTTTGCTTCGCAGTATATTTACTTTGGCAATACGGGAACGCCGCGTCAAATGGCTCCCGAAGTGATCCTTCGACAAGCGTACGATTGCAAAGTGGATGTCTTTGCTACCAGCATTGTTATGTGGGAATTGCTCGTGCTGAAAAAGCCGTACGGATTGGACGTATCGGGAGACTACGTCAAGGAATGCGTCGCCATTTACAACGTCCGACCGTCACCAATCCCACAAGAGTGGCCCAGCTCGCTGAAAAAGCTCATCGTTAGGGGATGGTCTCAGGCGGCGTCTGCTCGGCCCACCAGTCATGCCATGCGAGTGAGCTTGGAATCAATTTTGGAAGCCGAACAGCAGTGAAACAGCAAGCAAACGTAATGAAAGAAGACATTGCACTGGGAGAAATCCCTAGCTAGGTAGCTACTCGTACCATACTATTTAGTACAGTTGCACAGTTGCTAAAGCAGTAATAATATGAAGCAAAGAATGACAAGGCAGGATCCTCCTGTTGAACGTCAACAACATAATTTCCTGTTCTTTGCAATTTCTTAACATTCCTCACGGAATGTCCATTGTCTTCGTATCATAAGGAAACCAGGACCACTGCCGTTCCTCCTGTATTCGTCCCGTAGGAGTAGTGTTCTCGTTGGCACTCACAAACATTTTCGTATTTGGATCCAACGGGTTACTGTTGTTGTAGTAGTTGTTGTTGGTGGTAGTATTTACTCCTGTCCGATTCGTGGTACTGTTAAAAGAATAATGGTCATCGATACTGGCACTGGAAGATGAACTCTGCTTTGTCAGTACCACGGGTAATACTATTATCATGGTACAAACAATGGTAATGGCAACCGACAATGGTGGAGGTGGAGCACGTTCCCGCAAAAAACGAGCAGCCTTGGTCTCGTTGGATTCCAAACGACTCGTGCCATCCGTAACATTTTCTCCGTCGTTGTTATTCTTATTACTATTCTCGACAATTAAACCACTAATCGCACCTGTCTCCACGCCATTGTCGTAATTTCGCATTTTTTGAGATTCTGCATGGTCTTCACTACTAAGTTTATTGTTCCGGTCTTCGTCGTCGTCGTCATCATCATCTTGTTCTTCCTCCTCTTCTGAATCAGATAGTTGAGAACTGCCGTCTTGTAGGCTACGACGAAAGGCTTCCTGACACGCCCAACTTTTCACGCTCTTGGAGCTTGTTCTCAATAAACTTACGGGTGATAAAATCTCGAAGCCATCTACTTCCTCGGCTGCCGCGTCTGTATCAGTGACTACACTGTCGTCGACAACGTCAACGTTAGATCTTCTTGTGGCTTTTGCAGCAGTGCCCTGTAAATGTTGTTTTTGTTGTTGTTCTTGCCGAGGTCGACCTTTTGGAGCAAATAGAGGTGGCAATAATATACTAGACCTACTACGACTGCTGGCTTTTGTTGAAGAATGACCTGTTGTTGGATCATCGGGCAAACAATATTTTTCTACCACAATTCTTTTGCGTAAAACTTCTTCCTCATCTACTACTGATACCGATGAAACTATCAAGTCATCATCGTCTATCAATACTTGTTGTTGTTGTTGTTGTGCATCTGCGGCAGTATCAGGCATTCTCGTGCCTTCTTCTTTGCTTCCCTTCTCTGCCGTGCCGAATTACGTATTGGTTGTTCGAATCTTTAGAACGAACAGCAACAAACTACCCTGATGAGAGGAGATTAAAAAACAGATTGAGAATAAATTCTTATTATAATGATGCTACAGTACTTTGGATGGAGAGCGCACTGAGGAACAAAGGAGTGTTCAATGGAGCAAAGAGTAGACTACTGGTAGCAAACAACAAGTGCTGCCGTACTACTAGACTAGTAGTAGCAAGAGTAGTACTAGCTACTTGCTTCTTAGCTAGAGTAGGAGTAGTAGTAGTAGCAGTACTGCCTAGCTAGCTAATCTACTACTAGTACTAGTAGTAGTAGCTCGTACTACGGTTTGAGATGATCACGATTGAATCCAGTTAAATCAAAGTAAAGGGAGCAGAAAAACATGCTTCAGATCTCATACCAATTGTCACATTATGTCGCACAGATGATCTAAAGTGATGTTCCAGCATGCGTCAAAAACATAATACTATTATTATTTGTTATCACCATTCCCGGGATATGGAAAAATCCCGGGGCTGTGTATCCAATTTTCCGGGATATCCATATCCCGGGGTTGTTTGACGATTTAGTGATCACCAATTCAGGGATATTGAAAAATCA
>Ga0100392_1002419_pt1 | contig 17348 bp, 17 predicted proteins | sample CryGeymeta201516_FD_81548 | JGI IMG/M metagenome (GOLD analysis project Ga0100392, IMG submission 81548) | Groundwater microbial communities from Crystal Geyser aquifers in Utah, USA - Crystal Geyser metaG 2015-16 | ecosystem: Environmental > Aquatic > Deep subsurface > Groundwater | place: USA... | reverse complement strand
TTTCACCCGATGACCTCCGAGACGCCGGCGCCCAGCTCGATGATCTCCGCAGTGATCGCCTCCTGCCGGACACGACGCAGCATCGCCTCGACACTGTCGAGTTCGCGGCCGATCTGGTCGCCGGCGGCGGTCATGGCCGCCATGCGAGCCTCGTTCTCGGCGGCGAAGGCATGGAGCGCGGCCTTGCATATCTGCGCGTGCAAAAAATCCGCGCCGAGGCTTTCGATCAGCCTCCGGGCGGGAAGCTGCGTCAGCGGCGGAGTCCCCTTGACAGGCGGGAGAGCGCAGCGGTCGAGCGGCAGAAGCGTTCGCCTCGCGACGACCGCCCGCCCGGACCGCCACTGCGTGAACACGACGTCGAGGCGGTCGACACCGCCGCTGTCGGCGCCGCGGTAGAGCGCCTTCGCGATCGCGTCCGCGAGTTTCGGGACGCCAGGGGTGTGCGACGGCATGGCGGCGCTCCACGCCGGCGCGATTCCGCGAGACCGGGCGATGGAAAGACCCCTTGTCCCGATCAGGAACAGCGTCGCGGCGCCGAGGTCTTCGACAACGCTGTCCAGAACGCGCTCGGTGAACGCGCCTGCGAAGCCCTGCTCGGCGCAGAACACCAGCAGGCCGGGTTCGCCTCGATCCGCTCCGGCGGTTTCTTCGGATGGCATGGCGCCGGAAGCCAGGACGCTCGATATCGCCGCCGCGATTGTCGCCGCATAGCTGTCGACGGCGTCGAGCTGGGCGCGGGCGGTGCGGGCGCGGGCGGCGGCGATGCCCTTCATGGCGTTGACGACCGCGCCGAGCTGCCGGACGCCCTCGATCCGGGCGCTGATGTCGGCCAGCCGCTCGGTCATGGCGCGGCGGCGGGGGCCGCGTGCGCCGTCGCCTGATCCGTTCCGCGGTCCGAGAGAGAAGCGGTAACCCGGGCGATCGCCGCCATCAGGGTGTCACGCGCCGCCGCGTCCATCTCGCCCGTCGCATCGATGGCGGCCACGGCATCGGCGGCGGCCGCATCCAGCGCTGCGGGCAGGCCCGCTCGGAACGCCGCCACAGCGTCCGGCGGCAGCGCGTCGAGGAGCCCCGCCTGAACGGCGAGCAGCAGCGCCACCTCGTCGGCGAGGCGCAGCGGCGCGTGCTGCGGCTGGCGCAGGATGGCGCGGATCGCCGCGCCGCGCGCAAGCTGTCGGCGCACGCGGCCTTCCGGCGCGCCGCCGAAGCGGGTGAAGACCTCGAGCTCCAGAAACTGCGCGTAGTCGAGCCGCAACGCGCCCGCCGCTTCCCGCAGCGCCTTCGCCTGCGTCTTGCCGCCGACCCGGCTGACGCTGAGGCCGACGTCCACCGCAGGCTTCTGGCCCTGATGGAACAAGCCTGCATCCAGCACGATCTGCCCGTCGGTGATCGAGATCAGGTTCGTGGGGATGTAGGCTGACAGATCGCCCGCGACCGTCTCGGCGATCGGCAGGGCGGTCAGCGAGCCGCCGCCGCGCGCCATCGACAGCCGGGCCGCGCGCTCCAGCAGGCGGGCGTGGATGTAGAACACATCGCCTGGATAGGCCTCGCGCCCCGGCGATTGCCGGGTCAGGAGCGCGATCTCGCGGTGGGTGGCGGCGTGCTTGGACAGGTCGTCGATCACGATCAGGGCGTGGCCACCGGCGTCGCGGAAGTGCTCGGCCATGCTCATCCCGGCATAGGGCGCGATCCATTGCAGGCCGGGCGCCGAGGCGGGGCCTGCGACGAGCACGATGCAGCGTTCGAAAGCGCCGCCCGCCTGCAAGGCGTCGACAGCCCGGCGCACGCTCGACGTCTTCTGGCCGACCGCGACATAGACGCAGATCATGTCGCTGTCCGCCTGCGCGATCAGCGCGTCGATGGCCAGCGTCGTCTTGCCGGTGGCGTGGTCGCCGACGATCAACTCGCGCTGTCCCCGACCGAGCGCGAACAAGGCATCCACGACGACGATCCCTGTCTGCACCGGTTCGGTGACCAGGTCGCGCTCGATGATCGACGGGGCGGGGCGCTCGACGGGCAGCCGCGCCACGGTTTCGATCGCCCCCTTCCCGTCGAGTGGGCGGCCGAGCGGGTCTACGATCCGGCCGAGCAGCGCGGGACCGACCGGAACCTCCACCACGGCGCCCGTGCCGAACACCGCGTCGCCGGCCTGCACATCGGTTGTCGCGTCGAGCAGCACGCAGCCGATCAGGTCCGGGTCGAGCACGCGCGCGAAGCCGACCTGACCGCCCGCAAAGCGCAGAACCTCGTCGAGCCGCACGTCGCGCAGCCCCGAGACCATCGCCACGCCGTCGCCAACTCGCTCGACCCGGCCTCGGCGCTCGACGCGCGACCCCGGGGTTGCGGCGCGCAGAACGGCGCGCCCGGACGCCAGCCATTCGGAGGTCTCAGGCCGCATGCTTCAGATCCTCGACGATGGAGGCGAGGTCGGACCGCCAGTTGTCATGGACCACGAGATGCGGCGTGCGGAGTTCGAACCCGGCGACGAGGTCGGGATCGGTCGAGAAGTGCAGCGTCACCGCCCCGCCGAGGGCCTTCTCAAGCGCCTGCACGATCCTCGCCTGGCCCGCATCATCGAGCGCAACCGCGCCGACGAGTTCGACCCCGCCCGTCGCGTCGGCGAGCGACGCCTTATCGTGCGGCGGCATCCGTTCGACGGCCGCGAGGAGCAGGTCGAGAAACAGCGGCTGCAGCGCGCGCGCATCCAGTCGCGCCAGCAGTCTGGCGGCGATGTCCACGGCCAGCTGCGCGGCGTCGGCGGCGTTCCTCGCGCGCGCCGCCTCAAGTTCGCGATCCCGCTCTCGCCGCGCCGCCTGCAGCATCGTCTCCGCCTTGTCGGACGCCGCCGCCAGCGCCGCCTTCGCGGCTGCTTCCGCCTTCGCCGCAGCCTCGGCCAGCAGCGCCTCGCGCTCGGTCGCCAATCCCTTGCGGGTCGTCTCGACGTCTGCGAGCGCTGTGTCCGCCCTGGCCCGCGCCGCCTGCGCCTCGCCGAGAACGGCCTGCGCCGCCGCCTGCCGCGCCGCGATCGCCGCCGCCACGGGGCGCCAGAACAGGCGCGAGAGCAGCCAGACGAGGATCAGGACGTTGACCGCCTGAAGCCCGAGCGTCCACCAGTCGAGCGTCATGGCGTCATGCCAGCAGCGGGTTGGCGAAAAGCAGCAGCAACGCGATCACCAGACAGTAGATCGCCGTCGTCTCGATCATCGCCAGCCCGACGAACAGCGTGCGCGAGATGGTGTTCGCCGCCTCCGGCTGACGGGCGATGGCCTCCATCGCGGCCGCCACGGCGCGGCCCTCCGCGAGCGCGGGGCCGATCGCGCCGAAGGCGACGGCGAAGGCGGCGCAGACGATGCTGGCGAGGCTGAGATAGTCGTCCATCATGGCTCCTTGACATGGGTTTGGGGGGCGGGCGCGCCGTCTTCGACCGCGCCCGCGATGAACACCATCGCCAGCACCGCGAAGATGTAGGCCTGCACGAGCCCCGTCAGCAGATCGAGGGCCATCAGCGGTATCGGCACCAGCAGGCCCGCCAGCGAGGCGACGACGCCGACGACGAAGACCCCGCTCATCACGTTCCCGAACAGGCGCACGAACATCGAGAAGACCCGGGTGACGCTCGCCAGCATGTTCAGCGGGATCATCACCGCGTTGGGCGCGGCGAAGGACCTGAGGTAGCCCCGGACGCCGCCGCTGCGCACCCCGAACCAGACCACCGCGAGAAAGACCAGCATGGCGAGGGCGGCGTCGGTCTCAAGCTGCGCGGTCGGCGGCTCGACGCCGGGGACGAGCGACGACCAGTTGGCGACCAGGATGAACAGAAACAGCGTGCCGATGAAGCCGCGATACGGGGCCGGCGCCGCCCCGGTCGTCTCGCGGATCTGGGTGTCGAGCGTCGCCACGATCAGTTCGAGCGCCGCCTGGCGCCGGGTCGGCGCAAGGTCGAGCCTGCGCGTGAGCAGGAACGCCCCGAGCGCCAGCAGCGCGATGATGGCCCAGGTGGTCGCAACGGCTTGCGTGATCGGAAATGGACCGATCTGGTACAGCAGCGTCGATGTCATCGGCGCGTTCATGCGTCGGCCACGCGCCCGCGCCGCAGCATCAGGGCTCTGGCGACAAGCACACCCGCCGCGGCGGCGAGCAGCGCCAGAGCGCCCCCCTGCGCGGCTGCGCAGAGCCCCGCGCCGAGCAACGCCACGCGCCCCAGCGTCAGGACAAGTCCGAGCAACGCCGAGCCGCCGCCCACGATCAGCGCCGCCGTCGCGCGCAGGGCGCTGAAATGGACGAGGCCCAGCAGCAGGCCGCCGAGAAAGCACAGCGGCAGGGCGAGCAGGCCGGTCATCGGGCGGTCATCCATTTCCACGCCGTCCAGCCGCCGAGGCAGAGGCCGAGGATCATGCAGGGCGCCGTCCAGAAGATCCCGCTGGCGAGTCGCGCATCGAGCCAGCGCCCGAGAAACAGGCCCGCCAGCGTCGGGGCCACGAAGATCCACCCCAGCACCCCGATCTGGGCGAGGCGCAGGCCGACCGACATGTCGCCCTCCCGCAGCCATCGGGCGCGCCGGTCGCGCCGCCGCCGCGCCTCGACGACGAGCGGGTCGTCCTCCTTGTCCGGTCTCTCCGCGCTCACCGGAACTGCCCTGCATCGCGGCGCGGCTGCAATCGGCCGACCATGCGGCGGATCGCATGGAGCTGGAGGCGCGTGGCCTCGACATGCTCCATGCGCTCCTCGTCGGCGTCGGCCTCGAACCTGGTCAGCACTTTTGCGTCGAGCGTGGCGAGGTCGTCGCCCGCAATCGCCTCGCGCGTGGCGATGGCGATGACGGTCTCGGGCCCGCCCGTCACGGTCAGCACGCCGCCGCGCACGGCGCAGAACCCTTCGCGCGCCGCCTCCTCCGCAGACCGCCGCCAGCCGACGATGCAGATCGCGAGCGCCGTGAGGAACGCGGCGTGGCCGTCGAGCACGCCGAAGACGCCGCTTTCGTCCTCGGCGCGCAGGCTGACGACGCGCTCGTCGAAGACGACCGCAAGCGGCGTGACGATCCTCAGGCGCATCAGGCGGCCTCCGCGTCGCGGCCATCGGCGGCGACCGCCGCCAGCTCCTTGCGGCGCGCGTCGTCGAGCGTCCCGACCATGTAGAGGGCGTTCTCCGACCAGTCGTCGGTCGCGCCGTCGAGAATGGCGCGGCAGCCGGCCAGGGTTTCCGCCAGCGGGACGCTGGCGCCCGGCATGCCGGTGAAGGCCTCGGTGACCATGAAGGGCTGGGTCAGGAACCGCTGCAGCCGCCGGGCGCGGGTCACGATGCGCCGGTCGGCCGCGCCCAGTTCCTCGACGCCCAGCAGCGCGATGATGTCGGCGAGTTCCCGGAACCGCGCGAGCGCCTGACGCACGGCCTCGGCCGTCTCGTAATGCGCCCGCCCCACCACGAACGGGTCGAGCAGCATCGAGGAGGAGGCGAGCGGGTCGATGGCGGGGTAGAACCCCTCGGCCGCCTGCGCCCGCGACAGCACGATCACGCAGTCCATGTGGCTGGAGATCGTCGTGACCGCCGGATCGGTGAAGTCGTCGGCGGGCACGTAGACCGCCTGGATCGCGGTGACCGCCGCGCCCGCGACCGAGGCGATGCGCTCCTGCAGCTGCGCGACCTCGGTCGCCAGCGTCGGCTGATAGCCCACGCGCGACGGCAGGCGGCCCAGCAGGCTGGAGACCTCTGCGCCCGCCTGCACGAAGCGGAACACGTTGTCCATCAGCAGCAGGACGTCGCGGCGCCTCTCGTCGCGGAAGTACTCGGCGACGGTCAGCGCCGTCAGCGCGGCGCGCCAGCGCGCGCCGGGCGGCTCGTTCATCTGGCCATAGACCAGCACCGTGCGGTCGAGCACGCCGGAGCCGCGCATCTCGGTCAGCAACTCGTGCCCCTCGCGCGACCGCTCACCGATGCCGGCGAAGACCGAGATGCCCTGGTATTTCTCGACCATCGCGCGGATCAGCTCCATCACCAGCACCGTCTTGCCGACCCCGGCGCCGCCGAACATCGCGGCCTTGCCGCCCCGGGCCATCGGCGTCAGCAGGTCGATCACCTTGATCCCGGTCTCGAAGATTTCCGTTGTGCGGGTCTGCGCCCGCAGCGGCGGCGGGCTGGCGTGGATCGCGCGGCGGGGCGTATCCGGCGGCAGCGCCGGGCCGTCGTCCTGCACATCGCCCACCACGTCGATCAACCGCCCGAGCACCGCCTCGCCAACCGGCACCGTGACCGCGCCCCCGGTCGCGCGCACGGCCACGCCCCGGGCCAGCCCGGCGGTCGACTGAAAGGCGACTGCGCGCAGGGTGGTCAGGTCGAGATGGCTGTGCACTTCGAGAACCAGCGGCGCGGCCCGGTCCCACGCTACGACCAGCGCGGCGTTGACGGGCGGGAGATCGGCCGCTGGAAAGACGACGTCCACGACGGCGCCCCGGACCGCGTGCACGAGGCCCTCGGACAGGGCGACGACAGGCGCATCACGCTCCGGCATTGCGAAGGGTTCCTTCGTGCGAACGTGGCGACCGGACGGGGGCCGCCGGTCCGCGCGGAGGCCACCCCCCGACCATGCGCCAAATCCGCCGCAGGGTCACTAACTTCGATCAGTCCTCGGCCCGAACGCATCGCGTAATACGACGAAACGACGCGGACTGTCCGCGCCGCGAACGCGAAGGACAGCCGAAATGGCGTCGACGGTCGAAGCGCCCGCCGATCGGCAGGCCGGGTTCCCATTTCCCTCCGCCTACACGATCCTCATGGCCCTCATCGCGATCATCGCGGCGCTGACATGGATCGTTCCCGCCGGTCAGTACGAGCGGGTGGCCTCCGAGGCGCTCGGCAAGGACGTGCCGGTCGCGGGCACCTATGCGCCGGTTCAGGCCAACCCGCAGGGCGTGTTCGATGTGCTGCTCGCGCCGATCAAGGGCTTCTACGACCCCGCCAGCGGCATGGCCAACGCCATCGACGTGGCGCTGTTCGTGCTGATGATCGGCGGCTTCATCGGCGTCGTGACCGCCACCGGCGCGATCGACGCCGGTATCAAGCGCGCGATGACGCGGCTGAAGGGGCGGGAGAAATGGATGATCCCGATCCTGATGGCGCTGTTCGCGCTGGGCGGCACGACCGAGGGCATGGCCGAGGAGACGCTGGCCTTCTACGTGCTGCTGACGCCGGTGATGATTGCGGCGGGCTACGACTCGCTCACGGCCGCGGCGGTGATCCTGCTGGGCGCGGGCGTGGGCGTGCTCGGCTCGACTGTGAACGCGTTCTCGACCGTGATCGCGTCGGACGCCGCAGGGGTTCCCTTCACCGACGGCCTGCTGCTGCGCCTCGGCCTGCTCGCAGCCAGCTTTGCGGCCACAGTCGCCTATGTGATGCGCTACGCCGAGCGGGTGCGGGCCGACCCGTCGCGCTCGCTGATCTTCGACCGCAAGGCTTCGAACGAGGCGCATTTCCGCAGCGAGGCCGCAGGCGCCGGAGACTTCACCGGCTTGCACAAGATCGTGCTGCTGCTGTTCGGAGCGACCTTCGCCGTGATGATCTGGGGCGTCTCGCTGGGCGGCTGGTGGATGGCGGAGATGAGCGCGCTGTTTCTGTTCGCGGGCGTCGCCATCGGGGCTGTGGGGCGGCTGGGCGAGAAGGGGCTGGTCGAGGCCTTCGTCGGCGGCGCGAAGGACCTGCTCGGCGTTGCGCTGATCATCGGGCTCGCGCGGGGCATCGTTGTCGTGATGGACGCCGGCCACATCACCGACACGGTGCTGCACTGGGCCGAAGGCGCGGTCGCGGGCCTCAACCGGGTCGTGTTCGTCAATGTCATGTTCTGGGTCGAGGTCGCGCTGTCGTTCCTCGTGCCCTCGACATCGGGCCTCGCCGTGCTCTCGATGCCCATCCTCGCGCCCGTCGCGGATTTCGCCGACGCGCCGCGCAGCCTCGTCGTGACGGCGTTCCAGTCGGCGGCGGGCCTTGTGAACCTCGTGACGCCCACCTCGGCGGTCGTCATGGGCGGCCTCGCCATCGCCCGCGTGCCCTACGAGCGCTGGCTGCGCTTCGTCTGGCCGGTGCTGCTCGGGCTCACGATCATCATCATGGCCGCCCTCAGCCTGGGCGTGCTTCTGGAGGCGGCCCCGACATGACCCTGACCTATGGCGTCCACTCCGAGGCCGGCAAGCTGCGCCGCGTCCTCGTCCACAAGCCCGGCGCCGCCATGGCGCGGCTGACGCCCGCCAACTGCGCCGAGTTGCTGTTCGACGACGTCATCTGGGTCAAGCGAGCCCGGATCGAGCACATGACCTTCGTCGATGTCATGCGCGAACGCGGCGTCGAGGTGGTGTTCCTGCGGGAACTGCTCGCCGAGACGCTGGCCGACATGGCGGCGCGCCGCTGGCTGCTCGAGGCGCGGATCAGCGACGACAGCGTGGGCGTCGGGCTGGCCGACGATCTGCTGGCGCATCTGATGGAGGTGGACGCGGACCTGCTGTCCATCATCCTGATCGGCGGCATGAGCCGGGCGGAACTCCCCATCGCGCCCAAGGGCGTGCTGGCGCCGATGCTGGAGCCGGCCGATTTCATCCTGCCGCCGCTGCCCAACCACATCTTCACGCGCGACACGAGCTGCTGGATCTATGGCGGCGTCACGCTGAACCCGATGCGCTGGCCCGCGCGGCGGCTCGAGACGCTGAACCTCTCGGCGATCTACCGCTTTCATCCCGACTTCAAGGATGCGGGCTTTCCGGTCTGGTGGGGCGATCCACGCCAAGACCACGGCCCCGCGATGGTCGAGGGCGGCGACGTGATGCCCATCGGCGACGGCTGCGTGCTGATCGGCATGGGCGAGCGCACCACGCCGCAGGCGGTCGGCCAGGTCGCCCGCGCGCTGTTCGCCGGCGGCGGCGCGACGCGGGTCATCGCGTGCCAGTTCCCCAAGGCGCGCAGCGCGATGCACCTCGACACGGTGTTCACCTTCTGCGACCGCGATCTGGTCACCGTGTTCGAGGAGGTCACCGACGCCATCCGTTGCTACAGCCTGCGGCCCGGCAAGGGCGAGGCCGTGGACGTGGAGGCGGAGACGCAGCCGTTCCTCGACGTCGTCGCGGGCGCCATCGGCCTGAAGTCCCTGCGCACCGTGCCCACCGGCGGCGACGCCTATGAGGCGGCGCGCGAGCAGTGGGACGACGCCAACAACCTGCTCTGCCTCTCGCCCGGCGTCGTCGTCGGCTACGAGCGCAACACGTTCTCCAACACGCTGCTGCGCAAGGCGGGGGTGGAGGTCATCACCATCCCCGGATCGGAACTCGGGCGCGGGCGCGGCGGGTCGCATTGCATGACCTGCCCGCTGATCCGCGACCCCGTCTAAGGACGCATCCCATGCCCCAGAACCTTCGCGGCCGCAGCTTCCTGACGCTGCTCGACTTCTCGCCAGACGAGATCCGGCGTCTGCTGGACCTCGCGGCCAGCCTCAAGACGGCCAAGCAGAGCGGCACGGAGCAGCCGCTGCTGGCCGGCAAGAACATCGCCCTGATCTTCGAGAAGGACAGCACCCGCACCCGCAGCGGGTTCGAGGTGGCGGCGCACGACCAGGGCGCGCATGTCACCTATCTCGGCCCCAGCGGCAGCCATATCGGCCACAAGGAGACGATCAAGGACACCGCCCGCGTGCTCGGCCGCTTCTATGACGGCATCGAGTATCGCGGCTTCGCCCAGAAGGACGCCCTCGCGCTGGCGGAGTTCTCGGGCGTGCCGGTGTTCAACGGGCTGACGGACGAGTTCCACCCGACGCAGATCCTCGCCGACCTGATGACGATGCGCGAATTCAGCCGCAAGCCGCTCTCCGGGGTCGCGTTATGCTTCATGGGCGACGTGGGCAACAACACCGCCGCCTCGGTGCTGGTCGGGTCGGCGCTGACCGGCATGGACCTGCGCCTGTGCGGGCCGCACGCCTGCTGGCCCGACGAGGCGCTCGTCACGCGCTGTCGCGGGATCGCCCAGACGACGGGCGCACGCATCACCCTCACCGAGAAACATGCCGAAGGGCTGGAGGGGGCGGACTTCGTCTATACCGACGTCTGGGTGTCGATGGGCGAGCCGGACAGCGTGTGGGAGGAGCGCATCGCGCTGCTGTCGCCCTATCGGGTGACAACGGAGATCATGGCGATGACGGGCAACCCCCACGCGAAGTTCCTCCACTGCCTGCCGGCGTTCCACAACCGCGAGACCGAGATCGGCGAGGCGACGTTCGCAAAGTTCGGCATCGACTGCATGGAGGTGACGGAGGCGGTGTTCGAAAGCCCCGCCTCGGTTGTGTTCGATCAGGCCGAGAACCGGATGCACACCATCAAGGCGGTCCTTGTCGCCACCATGGGGCCGTGAGATGCGCATCGTCGTCGCCCTCGGCGGCAACGCCCTGTTGCGGCGCGGTCAGCCGATGACCGCCGCTGCGCAGCGCGCGAACGTGCGTCTCGCGGCCAAGGCGCTGGCCGATCTGGCGCGGGACCACCAGATCGTCGTCGCCCACGGCAACGGTCCTCAGGTGGGCCTGCTGGCGCTGCAAGGCGCGGCCTACGACCCCGAAGCGCCGTGGCCGCTGGATGTGCTCGGCGCCGAGACCGAAGGCATGATCGGCTATCTGATCGAACAGGAGCTGATGAACGCGCTGCCCGAGGGCGCGCGCTGCGCCACGCTGCTGAGCCGGGTGGAGGTGGACCCGCTCGACCCCGCCTTTGAGCAGCCAAGCAAGCCGATCGGCCCGGTCTATGCCGCCGCCGAGGCCGCGCAGGCGAAACGCGACCATGGTTGGGCGATGGTCACGGAGGCGTCCGGCGGGATGCGCCGCGTCGTCGCCTCGCCGGCGCCGCTGCGCATCCTCGGCCTCGACGCCGTGAAGGCGCTGCTCGATGCGCAGCATTGCGTGATCTGCGCGGGCGGCGGCGGCATTCCGGTGATGCGCAACGCGGCCGGCGAGATGGAGGGCGTGGAGGCGGTGATCGACAAGGACCGCACATCGGCCATGCTGGCGCTCGGCCTCGGGGCGGACGCGCTGCTGCTGCTGACCGATGTGGCGGCGGTGATGCGCGATTTCGGCGGGGCGGACGAGAGCCCGATCCCCGAGGCCACGCCCACCGCGCTGGACGACCTCGACCTCGCGGCAGGCTCGATGGGCCCGAAGGTCGCCGCCGCTGCGGCCTTCGTGCGGGCGAGCGGCAATCGCGCCGGGATCGGCAGGCTGGCGGACGCGCGGGCGATTCTCGAAGGGCGCGCCGGCACGCGGATTTCGCCCGATGAGGCCGCCTGCGACGGAAGCCCCGCGCCACGACCGGACCCGCCCTCGGCCGCGAGGTCAGACGATTTCGGCGCCTCCGCCGCCTGAGCGGGGCCGTGTCGACCCGGTGCGCCCAAGGAGGGAACAGATGAACCGCACGACGCTCTGGGTCTTCGGGCTTGCGATCTTCGCCGCTCTCGGGGTCGGCGCGTGGCTCTGGCTCGCGGACCGCGACGCGGGACCGCCCGCGGGCTTCGCACGGGCGAACGGGCGGACCGAGGCGACGCGCGTCGACGTCGCGCTGAAGTTCGGCGGGCGCATCGCCGAGGTGCTGGCCGAGGAAGGCGCCTTCGTCGAGGCTGGCGCCGTCGTGGCGCGGATCGAGGCGACCGAGATGGAGGCGATGCTGCGCGCGGCCGAAGCCGCGACCCGGCAGGCGCGCGAGGAGCTGGCGCAGGCGGACGCGCTCATCGCCCAGCGCGAGGGCGAACTGACGCTGGCCCGCGCCGAGCTGGGCCGCGCCCAGACTCTGCTCGACCGCGGCTACGCCACCGCCGAGGCGCTGGACCTGCGGCGGATGGACGAGACCACCGCCGTCGCCACGCTCAACAGCGCGAAAGCCGCCCGCGCGTCGGCCGAGGCCGCCATCGAGGCGGCGCAGGCGCGGGTCGCGGCGCTGGAGGCCGACCTCGCCGACCATGTGCTGACGGCGCCGCGCGCGGGCCGGGTCCAATACCGGCTCGCCGAGCCCGGAGAGGTGCTTCAGGCGGGCGGCCGAGTGGTCTCGCTGCTCGATCTGAGCGACGTCTACATGGACGTCTATCTGCCGACGGCGGAGGCCGGGCGTCTCGCGCTCGGCGCCGAGGCGCGGCTGACGCTCGACGCGGCGCCCGAATTCATCATCCCGGCCGAGGTCTCTTTCGTGGCCGCGCAGGCGCAGTTCACGCCAAAATATGTCGAGACCGAGAGCGAGCGCGAGAAACTGATGTTCCGCGTGAGGCTGAAGATTCCGCCCGTAGTGCTGGCGCGCTACCGCGAGGTGGTCAAGACCGGCCTGCCGGGCGTCGCGGTCGTGCGGGTCGAGCCCGACGCGGTCTGGCCCGAGGCGCTGGCCGTGAAGCTGCCGTGACCACAGCGCCGCCGCCCGTCGCGCAGCTCGACGCGGTCACGCACCGCTATGGCGCGACCGTCGCGCTCGACGCTGTCAGCGCGGCGATCCCGTCGGGGCGCATGGTGGGGCTGATCGGGCCGGACGGGGTGGGAAAATCCACCCTGCTGGGGCTGATCGCGGGGGTGCGGCGGCTCCAGACCGGCGAGGTGACCGCGCTCGGCGGGCCGATGCGGGCGGCGGCGCACCGGCGGGCGGTGTGCGCCCGCATCGCCTACATGCCGCAGGGGCTGGGGCGAAACCTCTATCCCACCCTCTCCGTCACCGAGAACGTCGATTTCTTCGCCCGGCTGTTCGGACAGGGCGCAACCGAGCGCGCCGCGCGCATCGACGACCTGCTGCGCGGCACGGGCCTGAGCGCCTTCGCCGAAAGGCCCGCAGGCAAGCTTTCGGGCGGCATGAAGCAGAAGCTCGCGCTGTGCTGCGCGCTGGTGCACGAGCCCGACCTTTTGATCCTCGACGAGCCGACCACCGGCGTCGACCCTCTCTCTCGCCGCCAGTTCTGGGAACTGATCGCGCGCATCCGCACCCGTCGCCCCGGCATGAGCGTGCTCACGGCGACGGCCACGATGTCGGAGGCCGAGGACTTCGACTGGCTGATCGCCATGGACGCAGGCCGCGTGCTGGCCGAAGGCACACCCGGCGCGCTGAAGGGCGACGCCACGACCCTGGAGGAGGCTTTCGTCGCGCTGCTGCCCGAAGCGGCCCGGCGGGGGCACGAGGCGGTCACCGTCCCGCCGCGCGTCGCCGCGGAAGGCCCGCCCGCAATCGAGGCGGAGGGGCTGACGATGCGCTTCGGCGCCTTCACCGCCGTGGACGATGTGAGCTTTCGCATCGAGCGCGGCGAGATCTTCGGCTTCATCGGCTCGAACGGCTGCGGCAAGACCACGACCATGAAGATGCTGACCGGCCTGCTGACGCCGAGCGCGGGCGCGGCCCGGCTGTTCGGCGCGCCGATCGGGACCGACGGGCTCGCGGCGCGGCGGCGGGTCGGCTACATGTCGCAGGGCTTCTCGCTCTATGGCGAGCTGACCGTGCGCCAGAACCTCAAGCTGCACGCCGACCTGTTCCGGTTGCCGAACGCCGAGCGCGGCCCGCGCATCGAGGCGCTGCTCGACCGCTTCGACCTGCGCGACGTGGCCGGGGCGGCGCCGGAGGCCCTTCCCCTCGGCGTGCGCCAGCGCCTCCAGCTCGCGGTCGCCGTGCTGCACGCGCCCGAAATCCTGATCCTCGACGAGCCGACCTCCGGCGTGGACCCGGTGGCGCGCGACGGGTTCTGGACCCTGCTCATCGAGCTGTCGCGCCGCGACGGGGTGACGATCTTCATCTCGACCCATTTCATGAACGAGGCCGAACGCTGCGACCGCATCTCCCTGATGCATGAGGGTCATGTGCTGGCCGAGGGCGCGCCCGACGCGCTGCGCGCGGCGCGCGGGACGGCGACGCTGGAGGAGGCGTTTATCGCGCATCTGATCGACGCAGGGGCGGGCGTCGCCGCCGACGAGGACGCGCCCGCCCCACCGCCGAAGGCGTCGCAAGCGGCGGCGGCGCCCGCGGGGTTCTCCCCGGCGCGCCTGTGGGCATTCGCGCGGCGCGAGGCGATGGAGATCCGCCGCGACGCCATCCGGCTCGGCTTCGCGCTGCTCGGCCCGGTCGTGCTGATGCTGGCCATGGGCTTCGGCATCACCTTCGACGTCGAGAACCTGAGCTACGCCGTGCTCGACGAGGACCGCTCGCGCGAGAGCCGCATGGCGCAGGCGGCCTTCTCCGGCTCACGCTATTTCGCGGAGCAGCCGCCCCTGGCCGACCTCGCGGGGCTCGACCGGCGCATGGCGCGCGGCGAGATGTCGGTGGCGCTGGTGTTCCCGCCCGGCTTCGGGCGCGACCTGCTGGCGGGGCGCGCGCCCGAGATCGGCGTCTGGCTCGACGGCTCGAACACCACCCGCGCCGAGACCGGGCGCGGCTATGTGCAGGGCGTGCTGTCGGGGCATCTGCGGGCGGTGGCGATGACGGAGACCGGGGCGCCGCCACCCGCGGGCCCCGCGAGCGTCGAGCCGCGCTTCCGCTACAATCAGGCGTTTCTGTCGCAATACGCCATTCCGCCCGGCGTGCTGATGATGTTGCTGATCATGATCCCCGCCATGCTGACCGCGCTGGGCGTGGTGCGCGAGAAGGAGATCGGCTCGATCGTCAACTTCTACGCCGCGCCCGCGCGCCGGATCGAGTTCCTGATCGGCAAGCAGGCGCCCTATGTCGCGGTCGGCATGGCGAGCTTCGCGATCCTCGCGGCCCTGATGCTGACCGCGTTCGGCCTGCCCTGGCCCCGCGACCCCGGCGCGCTCATCCTTGGCGCGCTGCTGTGCGTGACGGCGGCGACCGGCTTCGGGCTGGTGGTCTCGACTTTCGTGCGCTCGCAGATCGCGGCGATCTTCGCCACCGCGATCATCGTGATGGTCCCGACCATCAACTTCTCGGGCATGCTCTACCCGGTCTCGACGCTGGAGGGCGCGGCGGCGGTGATCGGGCGGGGCTTTCCCGCGCTCTACTTCCAGCGCATCAGCGCGGGCGTGTTCAACAAGGATCTCGGCTTCGCCGATCTGTGGCCGGATCATCTGGCGCTGGCGCTGTTCTGCGCGCTCTACTGGGTCGCGGCGTCGCTGCTGCTCGGCAAGCAGGAGCGCTGAGCGATGCGCGGCCTCGCCATCGTCTATCGGCTCGGGGTGAAGGAACTCTACAGCCTGCTGCGCGACCCGGTGCTGATGGCGCTGATCCTCTACACCTTCACCGGGGCGGTCTACACCGTGGCCCGCGGCGTGCAGACCGAAGTGCGCAACGCCGCCATCGCCGTGGTGGACGAGGACGGCTCGGCGCTGTCGGCCCGCATCGCGGCGGCATTCCTGCCGCCGCTGTTCCAGCCCGCCGCGCTGATCGGGGCAGACGTGGTGGACGCAGGCATGGACGGCGGGCGCTACGCCTTCGTGCTCGACATCCCGCCGGGCTTCGAGGCCGACCTGCTGGCGGGGCGCGCGCCCGTCATCCAGCTCAACGTCGACGCGACCGCGATGACGATAGCGGGCGCCGGCGCGCGCTATGTGCAGGCCATCGTCGCGGCGGAGACGGCGGGGTTTCTCGGCCGCGCCGACGAGGCGAGGCCCGCGCCCGTGACGCTGACGATCCGCGCCAAGTTCAACCCCAACCTCGACTCGGCCTGGTTCATGGCGGTGATGCAGCTCATCAACAACGTGACGATCCTCGCGATCGTCCTCGGCGGCGCTGCGGTGATCCGGGAGCGCGAGCACGGCACCATCGAGCATCTCATGGTGATGCCGGTGACGGCGTCCGAGATCGTGCTGGCCAAGATCTGGGCCAACGGCCTCGTGATCGTGGCGGCGGCGATGCTGTCGCTGTGGCTGGTGGTGGGCGGCGCGCTCGGCGTGCCGATCGCGGGGTCGCCGGCGCTGTTCGCCGCCGGAACCGCAGTCTACCTCTTCGCCGTCGTGTCGCTGGGGGTGCTGCTGTCGACGGTGGCGACGACCATGCCGCAGTTCGGGCTGCTGGCGATCCCGGTCTTCATGGTGATGAACCTGCTGTCCGGCGGGGTGACCCCGCTCGAGGGCATGCCGCCGGCCCTGCAACACGCCGTGCAGGTCATGCCCTCGACCCATTACGTGGCCCTGGCGCAGGCCGTGCTGTATCGGGGCGCGGGCGCCGAGGCGGTCTGGCCGCAGTTCGCCGCGATGGCGGGGCTCGGCGCGGCGTTCTTCGCGCTGGCGCTGGCGCGGTTCCGGGCGGCGCTCGCGGCGACGGGGTAGCCCGCTGCTCAGGCCATCATGCGCCTGCCGTTGTCCACGACGATCACACTGCCGGTCATCCTGCGCGCGCCGTCGCCCACGAGAAGCGTGGCCAGCGCGCCGACCACGTCCGCTTTCGTCTCATGCGTGCCGGGGGTTGCGGCGGCGGCTCTCGCCAGCTTGGCGTCGAAATGCGCGATGCCGCGGGCCGCGCGGCTCTTGATCGGGCGGGGCGAGATGGCGTGCGCGCGGATGTCCAGCACCTCAAGCTCGGCAGCAGTAAAGCGCATCGCGGTCTCCAGCGCCGCCTTGACCGGCTCCATCAGGCCGTAGTCGGGGACCACGCGGTTGGCGCCCTCGAAGCTCAGCGTCAGAAGGCAGCCGCCGCTGGTCATCAGCGGCGCCGCGATGCGCGCCATGCGCGGGAAGGAGTGGCAGGACACGTCCATGGCCAGCGCGAAGCCCTCGGCGCTGCTATCCACGACGCGGCGCCAAAGGGGCTCCGGGCGGGAGCAAAGCGAGAAGGGCGATCGTCGCCAGAAGCGCGGGCAGAAAGACGGCCAAGTCGCGCATCAGTCGCGGGCCACGACGCACGCAGCCCAGAGATCGGCGCAGAGGCGAGGGCGCAGATCGCGTGGCATCGCGTTGAGGAGCGCTGCGAAGGCCCCCAGCATCGCGAGCGCGTCGCCGTCCCGCGCAGAGCTGCGTTCGTTTTCGGCGACCGCAGCGCCGACCGGGTCACCGCGCACGGACGCGCAGCGCGGGGGGCTCCGCCCCCGCCGACGAGCGGCGCGTCACAACCGCCCGGTGAGCACGAGGACGAGGAGGACGATCAGCAGAACGCCGATCACGCCGACCCCGCCATGGCCGAAGCCGTAGCCGTAGCCGTAGCCGCCGAAGCGGCCGCTGAAGCCGCCCAGAAGGAAGATCACGAGGACGATGATGAGGATTGTGCCGAGCGGCCTGTCGCAAAACCGTCTCCGCTGAGTTGTAGCAATAGGGCGTCGATCGTCAGCAAGGAAACGCGACTCATGAAGCACGCCGCCCGCCTTTTCGGACCCCTCCTGCTCGTCGCCGCGCCTGTGTCGGCCCAGCAGCTTACGGTCTACACCGCGCTCGAGGC
>Ga0100392_1002418_pt1 | contig 17350 bp, 13 predicted proteins | sample CryGeymeta201516_FD_81548 | JGI IMG/M metagenome (GOLD analysis project Ga0100392, IMG submission 81548) | Groundwater microbial communities from Crystal Geyser aquifers in Utah, USA - Crystal Geyser metaG 2015-16 | ecosystem: Environmental > Aquatic > Deep subsurface > Groundwater | place: USA... | reverse complement strand
TAGTAGTAGTAGTAGTAGTAGTAGTAGTAGTAGTAGTAGTAGTAGTAGTAGTACTAGTACTAGTACTAGTACTAGTACTAGTACTAGTAGTACTAGTAGTAGTACTAGTAGTAGTACTAGTAGTAGTACTAGTAGTACTAGTACTAGTAGTAGTACTAGTAGTAGTAGTAGTAGAACTAGAACTAGAACTAGAACATACACATGATCGTGTGTGACCAACTTTCGTGACTGAAATCACTGTGGGCCCACTCGCACCACCGAAAAATGGGTCAAGAGGAAGGGAAACTCTTCTCCTCATCAGATGCTATGATGGGTTTTAAAACCTACTCTATTGTACAACTTACAACCACAAACTGAAATCAGCAGAGAATACTTGTACTTACCTATCCTCTCTCGAATATCATCCTTCAGTTAATCAGGAGAAGAACGATACTTGTTCGAAATAGACTTTGAATTTTTGTTTTGGTGTACTAAAAGCAAACGCTAATTTTCGAAGAAGAAGCAAAATGCCTATTCCAACGAGAATTTGCTCTTTCGTGTCAATGTTGAAAGCCGCGTCGTATCTGACAGCTATACTCGTAATATTTGCCGATGCCTCAAATGGCTTCGTGCTTAGAAGCCCCTCTCCATCGTCACCATCTCACATTCAGGTACAACGCAGGCAGCATCACGCCAATTCAGCTCTTTCTGGATTTACACGAGACAGCTCGGAGACGAAACCAAAGCGGCAGCGTGAAAAGAAAATGAAAAAATTAACTTTTGAAAACGACATGATGACTAATCACAAACATAGACTAGAAACCGCAGGTAAAATTGGAACTCAGCGATATGCAGACCCCAACACGATATTCGTTGGAAACTTGAATTTTACCGCCACAGACGAACAAGTGAAAGAGCTTGTTTTGCCGCTGGTGCCAAGTCCCTGGGACGTTGCCAAGGTACAAATTGTACGTGATTGGAAAACAGGAACGGGGAAAGGATACGCCTTTGTTCGCTTTACTGAGGCCATCTTTGCCACGTTAGCTTTGCAAGAGTTAGACAACAAGGAATTTCTGGGACGGCCGCTGAAAGTGAAGGCTGCAAGTTCCAGGAGTGAATCGCCTCTTCGAAAGAAGCAGCGTGAAGAAAAGGAGAGAATGAAAGCTTTGAGAAGAACTCAAAATCCTCCACCGCCCCCACCAGCTCCTAAAAATGAAAACGCTGAGTTCTTGGCCCTGTTGGATGCAGACCTGGTCATCCCAACATTTGATGATAAAGATGACGATGACGACGACGATGAAGTAGATGGATGGGAAGTTCCAGGCAGTCCTGCTCCCAAGGGATTTGGATAAGTACTGCTCTCAAAATAACTATATCACGTGTTCTTTTTGTCGCGCTGAAATGAATTATATGTTTAGGATGAGCTATCCGTAGTTTTCTGCATTCAACCAACGAACACTGTAAAACCACAAGCATTTTTCAGTTCAGAGAAAACGAAACAAAATCTCCGAGCACAGCTTCACAGGCCGACACACCAACCGGATCCTCCACAACATCAGAACGCATCCTTGCAACAGTCGGCAGCCTGCTCTCATGGACTCATTAAAAACTCATGGCAAAATGATTTCAGTTGGTGAATATCTATGAAAAACAAGATCCGAGACTGCAAAAAGATTGAATTTTATAGAGTTTGCTTAATCGACGTTGCTCATTGTAACATCCTTCTTCTGTCCGTCTTTGTTGTTGGCTTTCGCTTCTAACAAGAATTTCCGGTCCTTGTCCATCTTAAGCTTAGTGATGACGAGAGAAGACGGGGGAATTCCAACAGGTACCGAAGTTCCGTGAACCTTTTCTCGAGCCAACCGTTCGACGTGAACAACCCACTTTTTACGGTAGACAGCAGTGACTTTGCCCTCTCGTGTTTTGTACATCCCGCGTGTGACCAAGACTTCGTCGTCTTGACGGATGGGCATACTACGAACGTTGTGGCGTGCTTGCAGTTCCTTTGAAAGGTTGGCCGACATCATCTTGCGTCTAGCCTCAGAGTGAGCACCACTAAAATGATTGCAGAAGAGAAGAGGAGAAAACAGACATATTTCAGTTGCGGAAGCACCATTAATTCAGCCAAACCGCTAACCACAACAACGTGACGTACAAATGGGCCTTTCTATTTTTACGGCGTTCGCTTGTTACAGTTGAACTGAACTTCATGATTTGGTTTTTATGAGTCTGACGATATGAGGGCGGGATGCAGTGTGAGAGGCCAGTCAAAGCAAAACATTGCGAGGGCTTCAATGAGAGCAGACGCATGTAGTTAGGTATCGATTGGATACAAGACAACTACAACAACTAGATCGTAATAGTGCTCTAATAAAAGCTGATGTTGGTAGCTTTGGGCGGTGACTTTATTTGGTATTCGGGCTGTCAATGGGAAGCTAGGGAAATCCGAGACTATTCAGGACCATCATACAACTAAACTTTCAAGGTTCTTTCCGGCAGCTCCAAATCCAGAGCTCTGACAAATAAGATGTCAGCAGCTTATCCGCGGCTTGCATACATTGCACTCTACGATTTGATTACCCGATATGGCCATGGTTTCCTTCTTACCTTCAACAAAAAGTGTAGTGTTGTGCCAAGCTGTCACAACGAGCAACAGTTAATCGTCGATGAAAGTAGATTTTCAGTAGGTAGGTAAGCAATAAAAGGTTTGAAGACCTCGAAGCTCGAAACGCACTAACGCTAAGTTTGAGAGTAGTAGTAGTGGTACTCTACTACTAGCTACTAGTAGTACTACTACTATCTACGCTCTCTACTAGTAGTAGTAGTACTACTACTAGATGAGCTACTTAGAGCTACGGTTACGGTAGGTACTACCTAGTAGTAGCGAGCAGTAGTACTACTAGCTACTAGTAGTAGTAGCTAGAGTAGTAGTAGTAGTCGTACTAGTAGAAGTAGAGAGTACTCGCATTAGTCTACTACTAGTAGTACGTACTAGGCCTCTACTCTAGTAGTAGTAGTAGTAGTAGTAGTAGCAGCAGACTACTCTACTACGAGTAGACTAGCTCTCTACTAGAGCTACTAGCTAGTAGCTAGTAGTAGAGAGTCTCGGTTTATTTTATTTTTTTAGATTCAAGCAATGGGCACAGTTTCTCAGTCCCGCAAGACTAATTTTAACACTTACTTACATTACTAAAAAACATTTTACATTGACAATCCAAAAGGGAGTTTTATTTTGTTGTTTCTCCTTAGGTAAGACGACCATGGCGCCGTCGCTCGGACTCTTGTCTCTGTGAAGAAAATAGACGGGAAATAATGGATCCTTCACAGACGACTCGAGAGGAATTCGAAATCCAGCAGTGTCTGTGTTTTCTCTCTTCACTTGTCACGCCATCTCTCATCCCCTCATCCCACTTCATTTCTATCTACCAGACTGCTTTGCTTCTATCCAATCTAAAGGCTCTATCAATATGTCTCTTCGCAGTAACCGTCGCATGTCGACTAAGAGAAAGTTCGTTGCTGACGGGTACGTAATCAATAGTTTCTTTCTCGTTCGAATTAAGCCGATTACCCCACTCACCATGTTCTATATTTTTCTCGAATGCGGTTTCTCTCTTTCTACCAACAGCGTCTTCTACGCTGAGCTCAATGAACTCTTCACTCGCGAGCTGGCCGAAGATGGATATGCTGGAGTTGAGGTCCGTACCACTCCCCACCGTACAGAGCTCATCTTGAGAGCTACCCGTACTCAGAATGTCCTCGGAGAGAACAACCGCCGTATTCGAGAGCTAACCTCCATTGTTCAAAAGCGATTCGACTTTGCCGATGGAGCAGTGGAGCTGTATGCCGAGCGTGTCCAAAATCGTGGTCTTTGCGCTCAGGCTCAGGCCGAATCCCTCAAGTTCAAGTTGTTAGGAGGACTTGCCGTCCGTCGCGCTTGCTACGGCGTTGTACGATTCGTCATGGAAGCCAGTGCGAAGGGTTGTGAGGTTATTGTCACCGGAAAGCTTCGAGGACAGCGTGCTAAGGGTATGAAGTTTGGAGATGGTTACATGATCAAAACTGGACATGCTGGACAGGTGTACACTGATGAGGCTGTCAGGCACGTTCTCATGCGCCAAGGAGTTATCGGAATCAAAGTTACGATTATGTTGCCTCACGATCCCAAAGGAATTCAAGGTCCAAAGATTCCTCTTGATGATGTTGTTACTATTTTAGAACCCAAAGAAGAGGTAAGCCCCGCCCAAATGCTGGCTGCACAGGCAGCCCAACAGCAACAGCAAGCGTACATGGGCGGTGGGCCTCCTGCTGCTGGATTTGATGGCATGGGTGCCCCAGCTGTGGATCCAGCTATTCCTGCCGATCCTATGGAAGACCCCAATGTCACGGCTGGATTCTAAATAATATTCTACCATAAAAAGTATTACTACCATTTTTAATGCGAGCCTGACTGAGTAGTTGACGGCTTCCGCTGAACGGTTGATCGTGAGCTCTTGCGCTCTCGTACATCAATAGTCCAACTTGCAGGCAGACTGTCTTCTCTTCGGCCGCCTAACATACGCTTGTATGTCGACAAGGATACTGATGATTTCAACTTGCGCAAAACGTATTGACTGACTTGCCCATCCTGCTTTGCTCGTTTAAAGACAAGCTCAGCAATCTCATTTCTAGCATCACTTCTCGGCATCAGCGCTGTTACACTTCCAATGAAGCTTCCATAAGTGACATGGGTAGGATTGATGCTTTCGTGCTTTCGAATTTCATCGAAGGTAAGACAGGCTATGGCAAAAGCCTCTTCTTTTTCTTTTAAATCGTTGGAATCTGTGTATTCACAAGCATTGAGAAGGGCATTGTATGTCACAATCGTAGGGAGGGAGGATGCGCCTTCTTTCATTTGCTCGAGAACAACTTGAGCTCGCTTGCTTTTGAATGGAAGGTTGCTACGAGCATATTTCTGGATTAAGGCAGTAAATGCCTGCACAGATGGCTTGCAAGATTTGCTCTCTTGCATTCTTCGAACGATGCTTTCTGCGCGCTTGATGGATGAAAGGCTTTCATCTTTTGCCAGGGCATCCAAAACAAGGGTATAGCTCCGGCCGTCAGGATCCAACGGGCCAGCCTCCATGCTTTCTAAAACGGCTTCCGCTTGTTCGGCTTTACCTTTCTTGGCATACACATTAAGCAGTGCGTTCATCGTAGAAAGTGTTGGTTTGATGCTAAGTTGTATCATTTGTTTTCCCACAAGCTCCACGCTGTATTCTAATGCTCCATCCTGGTTGCAATAAGCCAGGGAAGAAAGTACATTTGCCATAAACACTGCATCCATTTTGCAATTGGGTGCTTCTGTTGCTTGCCTGAACAGCTTCTGAATTGTTGGCACAGTATCTCTGCCACCAAGCCGGGCAATTACTGAAATAGTCGTGGTCCATGTCACCGTATCGGGGCGCACCTTCTTTCCAAGTTCACCAGATTTCATACGCTCCAATAAGATCTGAGCCCTAAATGGAGCGCTGAAATCACCGCTGTTCGATAAAGCATATAAAACAATATTGCAAGTTGAAGTCGTCGGGGCCAGGGATGGTTTGGACGAAGATATGTCCTCCATCAGCTTCAACAGCATTTCAGCTCTCCTAGCGCTGCGTTCGCTGCCTTTCTTTGCCCACGCCAAAAGCACCTGGTCAAAACAAGATGAATCAGGAACAATATTGTTTTTATCAGACGATTTTTTGTACACTTGCAGTAGGAGCTCCTCTGCGCGGTGTGCATTGCCCTTGTTTGCGTACGCTCCTAGAAGAGAACAAATTGTCACAACATCAGGCTGGTATCGTTTGTCATTTGTTTCTTCGTACTGTTTTTGCAGCGAATTGAAGACGCGCTCTGCTTCCTCTGCTGCGCCTGGGCTTTCCGATCTTTGATAGCCAGAAATAACAGTATTGTAGCTGATACGATCAGGCTCGACGTCCAGCAACATCCCACTATTGTGGAGTTGCTCCAGATTATCTAGAAAGGCGTGGGCACGCACAGCCGCTTCTTGATGCGGGCTTTTACTCCATGCTGAGATGACACTGGCAAATGAAAGACAAGAAGGCACCGGTCAGTCAACGCTTACACATTCTTTTACTTTCAAAGAGCCAAATACTTGGACGATGTCTTACGAGTTGAATGAAATGAGATCGGGGACGCAATCACCGTCGCAACGTCCCAGCATGTGTACAAAGATTGCTTCTGCCACACTACCTGCTGTAAGTTTCTCACTATTTGCAATGGCTCGGAGAATTATATTGTACGTGTACGTATCATTATAAGGAGGCTCAACACCTGGGTATTTAACTCCCAAGTCTTGCATCAGCTGAACAACATCTCCGTCCAATTTAATCGAGACTTGTGCACCAACATTTTCGACTATCAAGCTGTTGGTTGAGTATATCGAAGCATTGCGGCTGTCTCGTAGCTCACCAATCATGCTACTCAAGTTACCCATGCCACAGCTCTCCCAGGCTTCCAGAAAAGTAGCATACAGTGACTTTGACGGTCGAAGTTGTAGATTGTTTGTCATTTTGCTCAACTCTATCATTCGATTCAAAAGCCGATTTGCTCGATGCAAATGTTAACTGCAGTCAGAGCCATTTTTTATCTGGTGCCTGGCCTCGTCACAGGATCGTAAAATGGTCTCCTCGAACAGACCAGTCGGCGGAATAAATAGCTCCTCCATGCAATCAAGCCAATGCTCGGCTTTTGAGGTGTCAACTTTCATCCATGCTCGAATGATGGAAGCAAAAGCTCTTCTATTAGGTAGCACGTGATGTCCGGCGACGGCTGTTGATGCCTCCATCATTTTTCTTAGAGTAATATCCGCACGATGCAAGCCAACGAGGGAGCCTTCGTTCAGACATGCATCAATCAGAAAATTGTATTCCTTTGCATCTGGGGCTACAAAAGGGTTTTCAAGGCATTGTTGTTCCATGTACATCAGAATGGATCCAGCTTTGCCAATTAGGTCAACCGTGTCGCTGTCAAAACAGTCTCTTACCTTGTCCATCCACTTTTGATAAAAGGACTTATCAGGATACCGAGAATCCCACATCTGCACCATCAGATAACTTTGCATGATAGTTTCGAAATCGGAGAGCAACATTTCTACTTGGGTTTCTGATTCCAATTTAATCATTCGATTGAATGCATCATTCGATTTTTCGGTCGCCTGCATGATTGATGACAACGCATCGTCAGGCAAGTGTGATATGTGGTTGGACCAAGCACGAAGCAGACTTCGAAGCGCCATCTTGGCTGTGTTTGAAAAAACTGACATTATTTCTTGATCAACCATCGTCATGTAAAATGATTCTGCTGTTTCCGCTTGTCCCGCCTGTGCAAATTGGTACATGATATCCACACATTCCGACTCGTTGTCAACTGCCGTCGAGATCTTGCTTTCGATATCTTTCAAGATTTTTTCCAACCTCGCTTGTGTTTTCTTAATGACAGCATCTTGTTCATCTGCTAGTCTCAGTTTGGGCTTAACTTGCATGATTCTGTCCTTGTTGGCGAATAAAACCACTGGCAATTGTTTTCTTGGATTGTCTTGTCTTTTGCCTTGGCCTCGTGCCAGATTTAAACGTGTCCGTACACGGAACGACAAAGGCACCCAGGAATGTGACACGGAAACGAGGAAGGACAACAGAACAAAGCCACCCTTCATGTTCGAAATTGTAATCAAAATATCTTGTGTAACGACAGTACTGCGTATTGTTTATTTATGGAGTATTGTATTGGAATACTAAGCATACCATTTACTTCTTTTCGTTGTTTCCTCGTGAGCACAACATCATTATTATCGCATCACGCTATTTCCAATCTCTTGTTAAATTTTCCGCTAGTACTCCAGCCAGAGCGACCGAGCTCTCAACGAGTACAGTAGAGCCTATTTCTCAAGAAGATAAGAGGCACGATGAGGACTCATATTTTTCAATTCACCAGTAGGGCAGAGGTTTATGACGCCTTACTAGGTACTCAAGTTTGATTCCAGTCATTGAAACCGGAGTCAGGTCGTATCTGGGGGTACTAGTAACCGAGATTTCTAAAAGAGAAACATTCTTTTTGTTCTCCGCCTTTGAAAAGAGATAAAGGTCAACCCACACTCCGTTTTCTCGCGGACGAGAAAAACATCATTCAGCCGTCTCTCTTTTCACCAAGACATGGCCGAGCGAAGGCAAAAGCAAAGCATTCTTCGAACTAGCAGTCCACTTTCATTTCGATGCCAACAAAGCTATGAACCAACAAGGAAAGCAAACAAAGATTCCGCACACGAACTTACAAGGAGGAAGTTTCCAGGAACAGTACGAAGCTCGGAAGAGACAGAACGATCAATCGCAGCACGACCAATTTTCGAGCAGAATCCCATCATCACCGACGTTGTCTCACGTATTGCAGCGTCCGGAAGTAGACGGGAGCAGCAATCCCAGTTTGCCTTCTTACATGGTGAACCAACAGTCCCCAGTCCCATCCACCATGATTGGCTTGCTCAATTCCAACAATTATCAACAGTTGCAACAACTGCAGCAGCAGCAGCAACAAAAACTGCAGCAACAGCAGCAGCAGCAGAGTGGCTCCCAGGGCCGCGCTCAAGACCAGGGTAGCAGTGTCGGCTCTTCGTCACAGCCTCAGATTCTTACCTTCAATCAGTTGCCACCACATATTCAGCAGCAGGTTCTAATCCAGCAGCAGCAGCTTCAGGGACGGATTCATAACCCTAGCGATAGTCTTCGACAGAACCAGATGCTACAACAGCAGCAGCAGGTTTTGACTCATCAGCAGCAGCAGCAGCGGCGGCAGCAGCAGCAGGTACAACAACTGCCTAAGCTACCGGATCTTCCCAGTGTACACGGATTGATGAAGAAAAACCAGCTGGATGAAATTTCGATGAATCAGCAATTGGCAAACTCAACATACTCTACCAGTAACGGAAGCTGTGGAAGCAATGAACCCCTTAGTAACAAGAAAAGAGACAACCAAGATAATTGTTCGAACAACAACACGACCAACACTACGACTGACAATAATGACTGCGGCTTTCGAGACTTGTTTGAGACTCTCAACAACGAACTTTCTTCGGATGGGAGGAGATCTAGTGACCCGTCCAAAAGACTCTTTCTGGGAGCTCAAGTCCAGCCCGTTCACCGCGATGATAACAATGACTACGGTATTTTTGATGATGATCTCTTTAAATTCTTTGATGTTGACATGGGAGATGATTCAGGGCAAGGAACATGCAATGACTTCAACGATGCGATGAACAAAAAGGGCAATGATAGTGTAAGTCTATTCTAGCTTAAATCGTTAGACTCTGTCGATCTCTTTTGCTCACTTTCCTTTTCCTATGGTTACATGACAGAATCTTTCTTTTTTGGAACCCACGCCCATGCTCCATGGAGGTCAACCGCAAGGCGAGGATCGAGGCCAAGAACAGACTCCACTCTCGACAGTACAAATAATGACTTCTGACAAGCAAAGCAGGTCAACGCCCGATAGAGCGAGATCCAGCCAGCGCTCGCAACAGCAGCAACAAAACCAGCAACAACAACAAGTAAAAGAACAGCAACGGCAACATCAACACGCAATTCTGCAGCAGAATTACAAACAGCAACTGCAAGTAGCAATGCAGGATCCAACGCAAGTAGATAATTCCTCTAAAGGTAACGCTTTTGGGGGTCGAATTTCACAAGCAGTACCTGATGTTTTAAGCGGAGATGATCAGACCTTTATGTTGCCGTCAACTATGGTACCTCCGACAGTGCTGGCGAGCGTTTGCATCGGCAACAAGAATCGATCCCCCCCGGACAATGCGGTATCATCTCAGAAGAAAGCGAAGAGATCAGATACTCCTCAAGATGTGCTGATGCGGTTGGTGGAACGACAAGGCCATGGAGAGCTTAAGCGCATCAAGAGTGAGGACGCGGGGTATGATACAATGCCATCTCCCCTTCAATTGAGTTCTTTTGGAACAAAAGTTGTCCATGCGGTAAATACAAACGATGCAGAGATGCTGGGAAGACTCCTTGACTGCGGGTTAAGCCCTAATCCTTGCAACCAGTTTCGTGATTCCATCTTGGACTTAGTTTGCAAGCGGAACAACGTTGCAATATTTAGATGCCTGATAGAGCACGGAAGCGACCTTCGTGTGGTTGATGGATTTGGTCGCACCCCCTTGCATCATTGTGGATGGGCCAGCAGATTTTCAAGAGAGATCGTCGAAATTATTCTGGAGCGCGACCCACTTCAATTGTTTATAGAGGATAAACGCGGACAGACACCTCTAGAGTATGTTCGTGCATCAGTTGCGACTGATTGGTCTGAATTTCTCGAAGAATCGGCAAATAAGCTATGGCCTAAAGGAGGAAAAATTGTTAAGTTGACGAGACCCAAAGATAGCCGTCCCGATGGAAGTCTTCCAGATCCCAAGCATGCAGTATCTGCAAACTTGGGATCTCTGATTTCTTCGGGAAAGATTTCTGTCGAGCAGGTTCAGCGCATGGATGAAGCCACAAAAAAAAGCTATAGGTAGTTCAACAACTAATGACTACTGTACTAATTCAAGATATTCCAACCAACCGAAAATCATTTGAATAGACACCAAGGCATGTCTATTTACAGCTGTTGTTATAGGGATTCGCGTTCATTTTCTTGGCGGGTATAGACGACGAGGCGTCTGTCAATCCCTGTTGTGTTGTTGCACTGAGAGGACGCTTCAAGCCTGCTCCACTTGGAGCAGAAACACCGAGACGGCTCCACTCAACTGTCAGCGAATCGGAATGCTGCTGTTGATTCGAATGGCGACGGCCATTTGCGGTTCCTGGCCGTACAATTGGTGGCTTCCCATTGGCACTTGTCAACAGCTGCTGCCGTGTATCATTTTCGGTGTACTCATTTTCTTTGTTTGCATTTGCCGTTTCTTGGTTGTTCTGGGCGAACATGCTGCTCTTGGCAAGGCGATCTGACGCTGAAAGGGGTGGCTGTATCATGCGAACTGATTTAGACAATGTTGTCGTATTGCTAAAGGTCGACGGTTTGAAGGCCACAGGTGTTTGCTGCGGATTATCACTGGCATGTTTCGGAGCTCTGTGTTGGTCGATGTTTATGGTATTACTGGATTCAGATGACGGCATACTAGCTACTAGTAGCTGTTGATATTGCTGCTGTTTATTGGATGAAGTCGTTTGTGTCACAGTTGATACATGGGATTGCTGGCCACGGTTGTTGCTGCTGGTAGCGGTAGGACTTGCTGGTTGGATCAGCTTCTGTTCACTAGTTGGATGAAAGTGATGAGAAGTTGTGGTGGCGACGATTGTGTTTCCAGCAGAAGCTGGTTTGGTGTGGTCCAAATAGCGGTCGCTGCTTGTATTGTTGCCATCATCGCATTGGGTTTGACCTGTCGTAACCTCAACTAGTCGCTTTTTGATGGCCGAACCAAACTTGGAATCTGCCCGTTCCTTGTCGTATTGATCGAGTGCATCACGAAGAGTGACCGGTGCTTTGTTGATTGTAAAGGTTCCCGAGTATAAAGTATTGCCGAGCTTTTCTCCAAAATGTCGTGCTGCACGTTTTAAGGCATCCGTAATGCTTCCTTTGAGGGCGTGAGAAATTGCCGTTCCCATTTGTCGGTCGCAGCTATCGGAAGCACCAACATCTTCCTTGTACGTGCCACTCTTTTTATGAATAAGGCGGACTTGAGCTGTATAGGCGACATTAAAGCGTCCTTTTTCCTATGAGAGGGAAACACAAAGGGAAAAAAGAACGATTTCGATAAGCATCGGTGTACAAAGGCCACCGAAAATTGCAATTAATAGACGCAGAACGCAGACCTACATCTCGTCGACATTCCTCGCGAGTTGTCTTGATGATCTGCAAATCCCAACCATCAAATCCAAAAATCTCGTTGAGCGTTCGGGTGACTCCTTCTCCACTCAAATACGTCAGTCTCTTCCCACCGGGACCTTGTTAATGTGTTGGAAGAACATGAATAAGGCAACACGTAAGCAATACATGGAAAAGGTTCAGAATGCAACAAAATCAGGACTGTACACCCTAAGATACGAACCTGGACGACTCGAGAGCTCGCTTCGTAAAGGCTTGGTGGCCAATATTCGGTTGACGGATACAGGATAGTTCTTGTGGTCACGGAGAATTGACCCGTCGATTGGGTTCCTTACCCACTCCACATTCGGAGAAGAGTGCACTCCAGGAGGAACGTAGCTAGCAAGTACCTGATGCTCTAACATTTGCCAATTAACAATTTCTTGTTGCTGTTCCGGAATAGTAGCATTGCTAATAGTTGAGTCTGGAACGGCGGATTCAGAACTCATGGCTTGCGGTGTGGAGTTTGTTGTGTCTGCTGTCATGTTGCTTTGTGGTGTGAACTTTGTTGTTGTTCGTTGTACAGTAATGCTGTGTGTTTGTGAGATTCAAATTACACCACTCTGCTACTAGTACTACTAATTCGCTGCCTAGTACTACAGTATGTAAAGTAGTACTTCTAGCGATTAAAACTTCATTGACTTTGATCGCACAAATACTCTTGTTATAAAACGCACAATTTCCATATTAGTATTTACAGTATTTTACAGACAATCAACAAACAGCAGAAATACGCAATGCTCGTACTCGGGAAATCTTGCCTGAAGTTAATAACTAACTAGTGCACGAAGGTAACAAGGAGATACGATATCGATAGAGCTCCACTTAGATCCCTTCGGAGCTGTGAATGTTATCCAGACTCAAAGTGATAGCCCAATTTTCCTTCGAAGTCACTCTGGCACCCTGAGACCTGAGATTTCGTCTTTTTTCGTTTCGATTCGGCTCCTCTAATAAAAGCAATCACATACTGTCTTACGAAACAAAAGGAACTAAAACAAATTTGATATGGGGCGCAAGAGCAAACAAGCTGGTACTGGGCATTATCCCATGACACACCACGAAAGGACTAAAAAGTTTGCTAGTAGTAGCTATGGCACCACAACCACCCGATTAGCTGGGGACACGCAAGTTGCCTTTGGCAGCTGTTCATTGAGTTTGACTCCCATAATGGACCATACCTCATCCAACGGCGAACAAAAAGGCAAATCTGACTCCAAGGCATGTGCTGGAAGCGATACGAATACAAGCACCACTATTGCTATGGTTACACCCAGCGGACACCTTTACGCAAAACAGGCTATCTACGAATATTTGCTAACGAAGACACAAGAATTTCAAGATCAAAAGAAAGCCTACGAGCAACAACAAAAACTGGATGCTGAAAGAGCAGACTCGACAGAAGCACACAAGCGGCAACAACAGGAAGCTTTCGAGCAGTCCAATCAACTGGCCGTACTGAAGAAGCAAAAAATCGAAAAAATTGGAGACGGTGGTGTCTTGAAAAAGACAAGTTACTGGCTTCCTGATATGCAACCGGCAAAAGTGGAAGCATCCACGCCTTCCCCTAACCGACCCTCGTCGCCGTATTCAGGACGGCCTCTGCGCCGCAAAGACTTGCGAGAAGTGGCATTAGTTCGATCCCGTGACAACAAGAACAAATCGGAGGACGTTTTGTGTGCCATTTCGGGAAAGCCCATTCGCATGCAACCAGCTGTGGCTTATTGGACGAAAGATAGGAATGAACCTGGTATCGTTGCATTGAAGGACGTGTTTAATATGACGGTTGCCGTAGAAGGCAAGACATCTAGTGAGAAGGCAAGCTTTAAGGGGGGAAAAGCCGCTCCGTTGTGTCCTCTCACCAACGCCAGGATTAAGCACGTGGTGGCCCTAAAGAGTGGAGGAAGTGGATTTGCAGCACATAACATGGTCGAAGTCAAGACATATAAGCCGACAATAACCTAGAGATGCGCAGTATGCAAATCGAAAATGCAAAGTGGAATGTGTGTGCCCGTGTACCAGGTGAGCATTCCAACAAAAAGACCAACAACAAACAACAACAACAACAACAACAAAACAACAACAACACACATTTGACATAATGAAAAATAGTTCTATTGAGTTGGTCAGTGCCGATTGAATAAACTTCTTGACTAGGAACGAGACCAAATCAAGGAACGAGACCAAATCAATAAAATTGGTTAAGACATGTTGATTTTTGCTGATTACCGTGAAAAAGAGTCAAGGGAAGTGGAGACTAGGATTCTTATTAACAGCCTAGACAGTCAGCGCACCTACAGTAGCTAGATCATTGATTTATCCTATTTAAACGTGATGATGATAGCTTTCTCGGAAGGATTTTTTCTTTTCATAAGGTCGTTTTTGGATTATTTCGTAGACCCTAGTAGTTGCTGCCCGCAGTGAAAAAAATAGAGTTCTCATTACCTGGTGGTACTAGAGACTACTAGCTAGCTAGACTCTACTACCTGGTAGTAGGAGTAGAGAGTACTGATCTTTATTTTTTCTTGCAGATCAAAGACCACATACTACTACCACGTAGACCCTACTAGACTACTGTAGTCTACTTGTATTACAGTAGTATTGTTACATCATCAGTGAGGTCATTTTTATTAATTCTTTATCTAGCGGCTCGGACGTCATTCCTAAGAGAAAACCAATCACAACTATCCTGTCCGACAACCCCTGGTACAGTACAGTAGTCTAGAGACTAGACTAGGCTACTCGTAGACTAGTACTACTAGCTAGACTAGACTACTACAGTAGACTAGTAGGAGTATTTATTTTAGTATTCTTAACTGATAGTACGACTACTCCTCTAGCTAGAGTAGTACTCTAGTACCCACTAGTAGCTACTAGTAGCAGTAGTAGAAGTACTACTGTCTACTAGTAACCTACTACCAGGTACAGTAGCTACTACCAGTACTCCGAGTAGCTATTGTTACTCTACCTGGTACAGTACTTTACTGGTGTACTGTGCCTACGTGGTAGCAGGGTATTGTAATACCATTATTAGTTTCCAGATAAATCCGGGTTCTATTTTGGGTTTCACCGTGTCAAAGAAAGTCATTAGATTTTCAAAAATGCCAGCGAAGGATCGTCGAGTGTCAGGAAAAAGTCTCATAATATTTTCCTGTTATCTATTACCATTTGAAGTTAACTCGAAAAGACTCTACCATGGCCGCTTTGAATCTCGACGACATCTTCAGTGATGTTATGTTCACTCCTGAGGGAGACACTGTCTTCCTTTCTGAGGAGAAGGATGATTTGTTGAATTCTGGAGAAGGCGACAACCCAACGATCGTCTGTACCAAGAACGGTCGTGCCGTCTCTGCTGGAGGTGGTTTGGATACTACCAATCTTGCCGATCCCTCCAAGGAAGCTCTTGTGATGGGAAATGCTGCTTCGGATCATGTTCCGGCCAGTCAAGCTGTTCCATGGAAGGATGCTCCTCAGAAGAAGAACCAGTTGGAGTATGCCGCCCCCAAGAAGAAGAAGGGAGACAAGAAGTGCGTATTTTTGAGTATTTTGTTTGCTAACTGAAGTCCTTTGCTGATCGCCTGCTTTGTCAAGTTTTTTTGGTGTCATCTTGAATATTTACTGAAGGTGCAAAATAATTCAATTTTCTCACACCTTGATTTTGAATTGATGGATCCACTAACTACAGGAAGAGCAAGGAAGACGCCAAGAAGAGTCGAATCCGTAAAAAGTTCCTTCTCGAGTCTCTTCAGCAAAGTGTTGGTCTTTTGAAGGAAGAGAACGAAAAGCTGCGCAACGCTATTAAGTCTCACTTGGGAAGTGACCAGGCTGAGAAGCTCTTCCGCCAAAAGGGAGGAAGCGACACCGATGGACTTGTTGCTTCCACCCAAGGAATTGCTAATAAGGTGTTGGATGACCCTGACTTCTCTTTCATCAAGGCCCTTCAGACCGCCCAGCAGAACTTTGTGGTCACCGATCCTTCTCTTCCTGACAATCCAATCGTCTATGCCTCGCAAGGATTCCTCAATCTTACTGGATACTCTCTTGATCAAATCTTGGGACGTAATTGCCGTTTCTTGCAAGGACCTGAAACTGATCCCAAGGCTGTGGAGCACATTCGTAATGCAATTGAGCAAGGCAATGATATGAGTGTCTGCTTGCTCAACTACCGTGTGGATGGAACCACCTTCTGGAACCAGTTCTTTATTGCAGCTCTTCGTGATGCCTCAGGTACTGTCACCAACTTTGTCGGTGTCCAGTGTAAGGTCAGCGACCAGTACGCTGCCACTGTTACCAAGCAGCAAGAGGAAACTGGCGAGCCTAGTAGTGGCTAGATTTCGTTGCAAGGAATTGCCGATGCAACAGATGGCGCCGACGACACGACAACGACAAGTCACAATTTGTCGTGCTCGGAATACATAAATACTTTGCAAGGAAAAGAGGAAAATGCATTTGAAAGGCTGTGATTGTCACTTGGATACGCATGAGACTACCATCCTTGGTGATTGAAGACATTAGTAGTGTATCTAATAATAAGAGTGACGAACTTTTAAATTCTTCAGGAGAAAAAATAATTCTTTAATGTATTATTCTTTTTAGAGTTTAGAGCCAAGGTGGCAAGGAGTAGGGGACAGCAGGAAGAACAGGTAGTAGACAGCCTTAATTAAAATGCTAATTTTTTTTCATAATGCTCCTAAAATGCTCCTAATAAAAAGGATTATCTATTAAAACGCTCCTAATTAAAAACCAAATGCTTCTAATCCAAAGCAAATGCTCCTAATTCAGCAAGAGTTACAATCAAGCGAAACATGAACAAACACTCCTAATCAAAAAAACACTCATAATAAAAATTGAATTGCTCCTAAAATGCTCCTAATTGAAATGCTCCTAAATAATTTTCAAAATGCTCCTAATTGAAAACTTGAGTATGGCCTCAAACACTACTCTAAGTAGATAGTACCGGCTCTTCCAGAAAGAGTATTATTTACAGCAGTTTGCGAAAAAGAATGCAACAAGCTCTCTGGCCAAAAATTGTAAAAAGTTCAATTTTTCAGCAATTAGCAACAAGAGTGTAGATTGTCCACAGTTAACTCTAACCATTTAATGCTCTTGCTATGGTCAACCAGTAATTTTACTTGTAGTAGCTACTACGACTACTATGACTACTATGACTACTATGACTACTATGACTACTAAGACTACAACTACTACAACTACTACTACGACTACTACGACTACAACGACTACTACGACTACTACGACTACAACGACTACTACGACTACAACGACTACTACGACTACTACGACTACAACGACTACTACAACTACAACGACTACAACTACTACTACTACTACTACTACTACTACTACTACTAGTACTACTAGTACTACTAGTACTACTACTACTACTACTACTACTACTACTACTACTACTACTACTACTACTACTACTACTACTACTACTACTACT
>Ga0100392_1002410_pt1 | contig 17373 bp, 16 predicted proteins | sample CryGeymeta201516_FD_81548 | JGI IMG/M metagenome (GOLD analysis project Ga0100392, IMG submission 81548) | Groundwater microbial communities from Crystal Geyser aquifers in Utah, USA - Crystal Geyser metaG 2015-16 | ecosystem: Environmental > Aquatic > Deep subsurface > Groundwater | place: USA... | reverse complement strand
TAGTCCTTTTTTGTTTGAATCTGATTGGGAAGAACACAAGATTAATCGTGTTCACATAGCTGGTCACATTGATCGAATGGTCGGCTCGAGCAACTGGCAGGTTTTCGAATCCATGCTGGCAGATGTCATCAAGCATCTTCCCAATGTCACTACTATCCAATTCAACATGCCCATGTATACCGAATGGTCGACCCGATACATACGCTGTTTACATCCCTTTCTACAAACAGACTATGCCACTTCTGTTCGCGTCAGGACGTGGCCCGAAGATGAATTCGAAATCACCAGCGCTTCTCGGGCAATACCCCTGACGTTCAAGTTCGTTCCATGTAACATGTACGAATCGGGTATGCCCGAGACTTATCGGTACTACTTTCCCAATCGACTACACCAGGAACTACTAACGTACAGTGCGATCACGTCCTTCCGGAAGGGTTGTATGCTTCAGGAAGAGGATAATGTGGAGGCTATTTGTTCGTGCACTACACTAAAAGAATTGCACTTTACCGACGGTGGACAGCCTTGGTTAACACCCGCACACGTGACAATTCTGACCAGAGCATTGACAAAACCGGCGGATATCTCTGCAAACGAAAGAAAGCGAAAGAGGAACCGTGAAGGTTCGCTTTGTCAGCTACAGTCGCTCACTTTAAATGTGAGATTGAAAGCGCAAGACTTTGAAAGAATTTGCCAAGCACTGATAACCTTCCCCGAGTTGCGAGAGTTGAGAATTAGGGTACCAGCTGACACAATACCGCTGAATGTTTCCGATGGTGCGGTTATTGACTGGAAAATTATTCTGCGCAGCTGGGAACCATTCTTAGAATTGTTACAGAAAAACACGGGGATTGTTCATTTGGAAGCCTTGCCGATTGGGTGTAACAGCAAGAGTTGCAAAACTGGTGTCTCTGCTCACCTTAAAGCATCCATCGACAATATTTTGAGGAACTATAATAGGTCCACTGCAAATCTAAAAGTTTGGTTCTGGGCAAAGAATCCGGCGGAAATTCAGGAGTCCTTGGATGTCAATCATTATGGATTTGGACATCTCTTGGATGGTTCGTCAGTCAGCAAGCCAATCTTTGAAAAGATTCTACTAGGGGCAGCGGAACGCGATAAGGATGGACGAAATTATGAGAATTCCTTGTTTTTAACGTTGCGAGTCAGTCCAATGCTCGTGAATTACTTTATTTCCTAACACTTAGAAAATCCTGTCGTCATAGTCAACTTATAACCCGCAGTGCTTTGATATTATTCTGAATTGATTGTAACAATGTGTACCAACGTAATGGAATAGCCTTATGCCTTTAGCTACATCATTACTGATCTCTCTAAATTTTCTGATCATTCAGCAGAACAATTTATCCCCTCTCTCGCTTGTGCAAGAGTCTGGCGAGAATTTTTCTGAACAGATTGCCCAAAATCGTCCATTAGATTCACTACTTTAAAGTCCATTGTAAGTGTTGATTTCCTGGCAAACAACGGTGTGATAGGAGACTGGAGCTGTAGAGATGTCGCCGACCACGGCCGAAAGTGCTGCCGATATTAGTGTGTCGGTAACGTAACTGTTACCCGAATTTTATGTCCTTGGTCGATGACAACTCTACCCTGCGCACTATTTACGAGGTCAATTCGAAGAAACAATATCACAGTTTGATAATGTCAGAAGCAGCCAACGACGGAACTGCTATTCGCACACGGATTCAGTGAAACGCGTTTAATTTTTGATCTTTGTCGGCTGGTACAAGGCCAATGTCGACAAGCGAATCTTAGTTACTGAGATCATTCTCGAGGCAAGAGCACTGGGCCAGATTTATCGGGTCTTCGGAGTTTTTCCACAAACGACGTTGTGGCCAAATTCATCGCAACTGGAGCGCGTACAATTGGCTCAATCGTCTCGAAACAAGTTGAGACTGAAGCAGGTGCTCTGGATAAGAAGCTGATGTACGCGTATTGCGGAAAGCGCGCCTAGTATTCCGCCAGACGCTGACTATTGTACAGGATTTTGCTAGTTGTGTGAGCTTAATCTGTAGGTAGCGCGTGTTTTGGTTAGACCCAAAAATGTGCTGCGACTCCCCTTTGTCGCAGACTGGTAAAAAGTTGAAAGGATTCTTCCACACTCTCCTTTGTGGGACCCCAGTGATTCTTGATCTCGTACTGATTGACATGATGCTCAAAATAAAAGTGGTCGATCAGGTCGAGCAGGGCAGGATTTTGTCGAAGTTGCTCTGCGAGCGCTCGCTCGATATCTGGCGAGTCGATGTCTAATTTGACGATGATCAAGTCGTTCTCGGTAAAGGATTCCAGCAGCATTTTGAATGGATTGAATATGCTCGTGGGATCAGCACTGACTCCCACATTCACCCAGTGAAAGGCAGATTGATAGGGCAATGGTACGTGTTTGTAAACTTCTGCAGCTACCTGCTGTCTAAGTTCGTAGGCGTATATATGGTCAAAGACGAACCCAAATTTTCGAAAGTCATCCAAGAGCTTCAAACTGGGCGAACGATCCTGGTGGGTCTCTCTCTCGAAGAACATGAGGGAGGCGCCCATGTCGATGAAGACAGTTCGGGACGTCGGTTTGAGCTGCCGACAAAGTTCCGCCCAGTCGTGAATTAAGTAGTCTAAACTCAACAATATGTGCATCTTTTTGGTACCCGTACCTACATCATCCTCGAGGCAAAGACCTGGATGCCGCATAGGAGGAATCAGAGGTTCCACATATCCTGCCGTGGTCTGAGATAGCTGTCCACTTGTTTCGAAAATAGCAGCGAGACCATCGGGATGAAGTTCGAGTTGCTGACAAAATTTTGCATGATCTTCGCTGCTGCTGCTGCTTTCCGGAGGCAATGAACGTCTCAAGTCCCCGATGATACCAGGATCCAATTGAAAGGCATCGAGGCGTCGGTAGTATTCTTTCAATTCTCTGGCAAATGCGTGAAGTTGTTTGTAATACGGAGACGCTTTTGGGTCGTGCCATATGGTGCAGGTTTTGACAAATGCAGGAGGCTTGGCCGTCATTTGCAGTTCTTCAGTGTGGCTCATTATAAAAGCTTCCACGGGAGCTGGTTTGTAGGTGGCAGTTGCAGTAGATCCTTCCACCAGCGGTGTCGATCGCGATGATTGTGAAGACTGGTCAGACTGGTGACCCTTGAAACCAGGAGATGCGACGGCAGTCAGCATCGACAAATTCGTGGCAGAGATGTGTGTCCAGTACAAGACGAAGAAGAGGAGCAGCCCCCCAAAGAAAGCCGCAAGTCTCGATCTACAGCTTGAGCCCGCTGAGCCATGATGATGTCTTGGGGAAGTAAAGGCCATTTTGTTTTTATATATCTGAAGTCTGAAGGGTCACTCCTGATGTCTGGTCGATATTAGTATCTAATTGCTCTTATAGCGACTTTCACTCTAGTATGTAGCAGTCTGTGGACCTCACGTGCTTCTTGGTTTCAAGTATATGCAATAATAATAATAATGATAATCTTTTTGTAGCTCCCAAAAACAAAATTACTCTTCGTCATTTTTATTTTAGTTTGGTATCCAGGGTGTTGATTACCACCAGTACTGTTGGACATCAATCGTCTCCTGAATAGGCTAGTACAGTAGTCTAGTAGTACGCTAGTAGTAGTCTACTCGTTCTCCTCGAGTAGGGTCTAGTTGACTACAGTAGCTAGTCTAGTCTGGTCTTCTATTATTAATTTCACCAAAGTGTTCGTACATGGTACAGTAGTACGGTACGGTACAACTACTTTATTACTTCAGTAATATTAATATTATTTTGGTCTGGGTTAAAAAATTCTCCACCCAGTTTGACCACTGGACAAAACCTGACAAAAATAACACGTCTTATTTAGTAATAGTACTACTCTACCGTAGTACTATCTGTTAATAAATTCACGGAGCAAATGTGCGCTGCATGCATCCGAGAATGGAAAAGTCTACTACTTCGAGTAGTTTTTTCAGTAGTACAGTAGATTACACTACTAGCTAGTAGTCGTCTAGTCTAGCTAGTAGAGTACTAGTAGACTAGTAATGATGACGATGGCAATACAGAAAGGTTGCTACTAGCTAGTCTACTCTTCTGCTCGACTGTTTGTACATCACCATCAGTCGATTCAATCAATTTGCATCTCTAGCTCTCTCTAGCAATTAAAGTAAACAAACATTGTCGAGCCATATAATGATGCCAATGGTTGCCCTCGGGTAACCTTTGATCCCCGTAAATTAGACGTTCCAGTTTTTTGTTGTCAAGCCATAGTATCATTATTATTAATTTTCTCGATCCGGCTCTCACACTCCCGGATCCAAGGTGTTGCTGTATGTTTTCACGACATCAGCAGCTAATATGCACGGTCTAGTAGGCCCGTGGCAGGACCCTGCATAACATTGGCACTTGTTATAGTACAAAACTTGCTACTGTTCAGTTGACATCAATTTTTGTAAAGAACAGTATCGTCGAAGGAATTTCTTTGTCGTTGAAAAAGGACCAACAATAATAATGATGGAGTGGCTCCGGTAGCAAGGTGAACCTGCGAAAGTGTTTACTGTCGTTTGTCGTTTGTAAACTCCGTCGGTTGCCCCCTTTGGAAGAAGAGCGCAAGCATGGACTACCCAACCAGTAAACAAACCAATTCAAGAAGCTCGATTCCGAAATGAAAACCACAGCAACCAAACAAGTCATATTATTATTTTTGAGTATTTAGTAGTCTACTCGAGTACTTTGTTACAGTAGACACGTCTGCATTACTATAAACAGCGAAAACGCACGGGAAAAAAGTTTTGTCCTTCTTTCTCCTTCACAATTCGCAATCATGCTATTTCCCTTCAAGTCTATGCGATATTTGTTCAAAACGACGTTCTATTTGTTGTTGTCTTCTACAACCATACTGTCGCTTAAATTCTTTGACAATGTACCTTGGTTTTGGGGGACAACAATAGTTAATTCGAATGTCAAGTCTTCCAATGGTCCACACGAAACCGCCATTCCTCCCATACAAGGTCCCAAGACAGTCTTGGTCACTGGTGGGGCGGGCTTCATAGGATCGCATGTTGCCGAGGCTTTGCTCGACAGAGGAGATTCCGTCGTCATCATTGACAACATGAACGACCACTATTCACCCGAGCTCAAGTACCGAAATTTGGAAATTGTACGGAATCATTCCCGAGCCTTGCATGATCCGGGTGCGTTGAAGATTTACGAGGGAGATATATGTGATCGACAGTTGCTCGAACACATATTTCGAGAGACCAAACCATCGTTTATTTGTCACTTGGCTGCCCGTGCAGGAGTACGACCGAGCGTCGAAGATCCATTCATTTACATTCAGGCTAATATAGTGGGGACAACGACGTTGCTCGAAGCAGCACAACACCATAATGTTTCAAACTTTGTCTATGCATCGTCTAGCAGTGTTTATGGAGGTCTAGGAATTGACCAAGATCGTTTCAGCGAAACACAAAGAGTAGATCATCCTTGGTCTCCATATGCGGCGTCCAAAAAAGCTGCAGAACTCATGGCGGCGACCTATAATCAATTGTACAATATCAGTTCTACGGGGCTTCGATTCTTCACTGTGTATGGTCCTCGAGGACGGCCCGACATGGCGCCGTTCAAGTTCATTGATCGCGTAGCAAAAGGTAAACCGATACAATGCTATGGGGATGGGTCTGCCGTGCGAGACTTTACATTTATTGGTGATATTGTGGATGGGATTCTCCGATCGATTGACCGTCCCTATTCATTTCAGATCTTTAATCTTGGCAGAGGAGAGGGGGTTCAGTTGAGCGACTTTATTGACTTGGTCCAGCTGAAAACCGGAAAGACAGCATATGTTGAAGTAATGCCGACTCAAACCGGTGATGTCCCATACACCCTGGCAGATATTACCAAGGCTCAAATGTTGCTAGGATACAATCCCCGAGTATCAATTCAAGAAGGTATTGAACGAACAGTACGGTGGTACAATGCCACTTATGTTAACGGTAGAGCCGCTACTGAGAAGTCAACGTCGCGAAAATCTTTTACGAGTAGCAAGGAACGTAGTTCTAATATAACTTCACTGGCACAAAATCAACGGACTTTGGATTCACCGGGAGACCAATACTTTTTGAGTGGCGACGACCCTCCCGAGTAAGACAAGGAGCAAGGACTCAGTCCTGCTTGACCCGGCTTCCCTCTGCCCTTCTTATGGTGTTGTAACGCATGTTCAAGGCAGTTTATCAGGCCAATTAAGAAATACATACAATGATGCCTCGCGATCGGAAGGCAAGCGCGCTTTAAGCTGGTGGGCTAAATTGAAACCAGTAGACACAAATTTTGTTATAAATGTTGCTACTACATTGAACTCAACAGACTCGACTTAAAATTTACGCAATAGTAGCATTTTCACTTTTAAGTTTTTTTCCTTTTTCTTGATTTGTTTGAAAATGACTACCTTCCTTTGTAGTTGACCGCACCGTACTGTAGTATGCTAGATTACGTCCGCAGAAACTGTCGTCTTTGACGGCGACGACGACCTCCTCCAAAGGCGCCTCCCTCAAAGATACCCCATCCAAAGATCGCACCGTCACCATCTCCTTGTGCTGCCGTTGTCGCCTCATTGGGCCGTTGCGTTACCAAATCTTCAAAGTTTGCCGTAGAATTGAAGCTCCCGCTGCTACCGTCGTCCTCTGCCCCCGCTAAAGAATCGCAAAGAGTTTCGGGCAACAGCCCATCACACAAATAAGCACGAAAATAATTGTACATCCACATGGTGATTTCATTGTAATTGACCAAGGCGTTCAATGCATGAGTCTGTTGTGGCATCGTAGCCGCCATCAATAAGACGGCCAGACAGAACATACGACCGAAGGAGGAAACATGATGGAATCCAAAAACTTTCATGGTAGTTTTGTTATTTGTAAGATGATTGAGTTCCTCGTATGCAGAATAGAAAGGATGCGCGGGTTGCACTAAAATTCTATAGATTCGCCAGTTATCAGTTTGGTTTTTGCGTGAATTGCATTTTTCCCATGTTCCGACTTTCGACATAAGCATGTTTTTACAATTTCAGCGATATCTTCAATGTGAAAATTATTAAAAATTCGTTCGTCCACTTTTGTCATCTATCTGATCTCCTATCCTTAATGCCCCATGCAAGCTGACAATGAATCGTGTAAAATGGCTACCTCTACTGTCTCAATAAAAGTAGTTCTAATAATTCTAGTAGATCCCGGATGCCAAAAGTAAAACCGGTATTGACAAACTACTCAACTACTCAGCTACTAGTAGACTAGTAGTACTAGTCTAGACTACTACAGTAGCTAGTAGTCTAGTAGTCTACTACTAAACCTACTAGACTACTGCTAGCTAGACTTCTAGCTAGTAGAGGTCTACTTGGATTGGTTTTTGACCTTGGAGCTTGAAGCCCAACAAAATTATGTACAGTAGTAATCCAAACTAGGGGATCAAAAAGAAAACTACTCCTACAAATATAAGTAAGGAGACAAGATGAGACTCCATTACACCCTTGACGAAGGTCTGTCAGTTCCTTGCCAAACTGGAGTGGGGTTGGACACGGTGGCTTCCCTTCAGAATGCCGTGAAAGCCCTGGTGAAAAGCAAAGAAGTTATGGCCTGCACGGCAGCTCAGTTGGAAGTTTATCCTCTTGGGATCAATCGCAAGAATTTTCAAGATGCTACACCTCTTTTGTCTACTGATAAATTGCCCAAGGGAAGTACAGCCACCAATCCAATTTTCGTTCACGCACCTCACGAGGTACAAGAATTAGAACCCGGTCAACGTTACATTCAAGAATCCAAACCTCGTCGTTTATCCATGGCTGTGGTACCCCAGGAGCCTCATGCTCCCCGTCCTGAACGACGCAACTCGTTGCCTCCGGTTGTCTCTAGCAAACGTTCGGATTTGCCGGATGCTTTGAAACAAAGGTGTTATATTAAATACGGAAAGCAAACCTTTACAGTTCTTATGGATCCCGAAGAACCCTGGATTCATCTGAAGAAAAGTGTGGAAGAGGCTACCGATGTTCCTACGTACGGACAAAAATTTTATTACAATGGAATCAATCGTCCTTTTCAAGACGACAAGAGCTTGCAGTATTATGGAATCAAAGCGGGAGGTTTTTTTATTTTGGAACGGGAATATCATCCTGAATTGAGCCGGCCTCGACAACCCATCATTGTGGCGCAAGCGCCTCCTCTTGATTTGAGTAGACAAAAAGAAAAAGAGAGATTGGCAAAGGAACAAGCCGAAAAAGATAGATTGGCAGAGGAAGCTCGTCTCAAGCAGTTGGAAGAAGAGAGATTGTATGCGGAAGCCGCACAAAGAGCCAGGGAAGCGTACGAAGCAGCCGAGAGAGAACGCGCTGCGGAAGCAGAAAGGAAACGAAAAGCTGCGGAAGAAGCAAGATTGGCACGTCAGCGCAAGGCAGAAGAAGATCGATTAAATGCAGAAGCAGCACAGAGAGCCAAGGAGGCGTATGAAGAGGCCGAAAAGGAACGGGCCGCCGAAGCCGAAAGAAAGCGAAAAGCTGCCGAGGAAGCGAAATTGGCACGAGAACGTAAGGCGGAAGAAGTTCGATTGAATGCCGAGGCCGCCGAAAGAGCACGCAAAGCCTACGAAGAGGCGGAAAAACAACGAGCTGCTGAAGCCGAACGAAAACGTCAAGCCGCAGAGGAAGCCAAGTTGGCAAAGGAACGGAAAGCTGAGGAAGAAAGACTCTACGCAGAGGCTGCTGAGAGAGCTCGATTTGCATACGAAGAGTCAGAACGCCTTCGTCGTGAGGAAGAGGCTAAAAAGCTCGCCGAGATGGAATGGATGAGACGGGTCGAAGAAGAGAAACGTAAGGCAGAGGAGGAAGCCAAACAAAAGGCGCAATTTCAATTTGAGGAAGAAGCCAGGCGTAAAGCTGAAGCAGAACGGCAAGCAAAAATTGACGAGGCTCGTTGGGCTCGCAACAAGGCATTGGAGGAGGTCAAGGATCCTGATCCGAGTGGAGTATTCGACGGCATGGGGCTTGCTCGTGGTCCTGTAAAACAGCCTGCAGAGGATACGGACGGAAGCAAGATCAGCAAATCTAAAAGAAGAAGCGGAAAAAATGAGGAGGAAGATGTGGATGCAGAAGGATGGAAACCATCTGGTTTGAAATATGAGTTCACACCTGAGCCCATGGATATGTCCAAACTGAGGTGCTGGTATCAGCTTGAGGGAGATATCGTTCCTTACTATATAAGAATCAATGGATGGGAGAAAGGAGAGGAGCTCAAGCAACACATCTTAGCAACCCGGCGATCAGGTAGAAACGCTGCTCTACTGAATGGCATTGAAGATGCATCAGAGCTCAAACTCATTCCACCAGGAGAGGATGAATTTACTGGCAAACAGCTTGGACCTGACGATTTACTACCAGAAGACACAACAGAGTCAGATCCGATTTTGGTTATTGTACGAGAATCCAAGGGACTGGGTCGCACGTTGATGCCAATTGGCAAAGATGTTGATCAGCTCCTTGGGCCGTGATTTTTTAAATAGAAAACGTTATTTCTAGTTACTTGAGCCATTGTCATTACTAGTAAAATGATCATTGATTTGTTGACTATCGTAAGTATCCCTGCTATTGAGCTCTTTCCTCAAATTTATCGCGCAGAAGGAGCTCTATCGAAACTTGATCACCCGAGGACCAATGCATTTTTCGAAACTGGTCACTTTTGCATTTCCTGTGCAGTGGGCATTGGTGGCTCATTCAGGGCTAGATTATGTCAGCTAGAGAGAAAGGAAGGCGGCTGCGAGGCCTTGACAATATAGCTTATTACACAGCTGCAGGTCCTGCTGATAGTTCTGGTGTCCTTCCACGTCATCAATCCGTTTCACAACAATGAAACGGTTGAACCGCATGCGCCTTTGAAGAGAATTCTTCCGGAACTGCTGTTGGCAAGGATTGCTCCGTTACCAGAAATCTTGGTTGAAAGCGTGAAGCTTAAGGAAAAGTTACGATCGCACGGACTTAAAGCACTTTCCTATCTTCCCTTTATTGTTAAACCTGATCGTCCCAACAATGAATCCGTCATGCAATGCTGCGAAGAAATGGAGGGTACAGTGGTGACTGCCATTCGTGGTGAAGTTCTTTTTGTCTTTTGTTATTCCCTCTAGCAAGAAAGAGTGCAACATGATTCTCTGTTGCTTCCAATTTTAATCCAGAGACAAATTTTTATGCTGTTTTTGGTATTCACCAACAGTCAGCAAAAATGCAAGTCCAACTTATCGCTGCGCAAGACAATCCACCAAAACCATGTTATTTCTGCGTTCATTCTTAAGCTTTACTCAGTTTTGTATTTCTTTCTTCTTACTTCGTTTCTCGACCACCAGCTGCACTTATTTTTCGTTTCTTTGGATTTGACTTGCTTGTTCGCTTTGCGGTGGTCTTGGCCAGACGTGCCTTGTGTCCCAAATATCCCAGAATATGAATAACTAAGGTAGTCATTTCACGCTGCATCAAACTTCCCAAAAGACTCAACAAAAACCAGGCTTTTGGTTTGATTTGGGACCGTTGTCGATCTTTATTGTCAAAGGGTGTCAATGCTTCTGTCCCAAACCAGTGCTTTATGCTCAAATGCACGGTCAGACGTAATCGATGTTGTATCCAACTCGCCGTACACCGTTGCAAATAGTCCAATCGTGTCGTATCTACAACAACAGAGCTGCCTTGCGATCGTCGATCATGGCTAAAGAAGTAGTGTTTGAGAATTTCTGCCGGCGTTCGTTCGTTTTGATTCCTCCTATCTCGCAACACAAGAGCCTCTGGATAACCTTTCACCAAGGCTTGAAGGAGTTCCAATCTGGCATTACCCCAAGCAGCCCAGTGTAGAGCTGTTCGTTGATGACTCGGTGGACGAGCTGCCAGCATTTTGCGAGCTGCCATGTACCTGTTCGTTGAAGTATTCGTATTTGCAGCGTCATTGGTGGTTATTTCCGGACTTTGCAAGGCGTAGTCCAAAATATAGCGTACCAACTGATAGGCATTAGAATCGTTGGTACCACCCATCAAAACTTCATGCAGTGCATAATTCTTGTCGTGGCCTACATGGAAGATTTCCTTGAAGAGTTGTTCTTCTTGATCCTGTTGTTGTTGGAGCCATTCAAAGCGTTTCCTTGCCAATTGGATTTGTCCCTCTTGACACAGCCACAACATCGATCGACCTGTTTTGCGAAAGGAAACGTCTTCATCGTCACCTTCTCCTACGTCGCTGTTGTTGTCATCTTCTTCCAACCATTCTTCGTCTTCGCTATTCGCAGAAGACATGAGTAGCAGAATGGTGCATTTATTAATCGATTTTCTGGTGAGATTGGTTGTGCGGTGCTGGGAACTATTCGAGATTCTACTACTACTGTTGCTCTCCTCTCTCCTCTACAACCTACAATTATGCAACATGTAAAAGCACCACAGCAAGAAGCACCGACTTGAACTCATACTTTAGGGTTAGGAATACACATGAGGTCTCTCCCCCAATGCTTTACGCAGAAAGAAAGAAAAAAGGATTCTGGATTGCACACCACTTTCTCAGGTGCCGTGGGTTGATTGAGTTTTGCACTACTACTAGTCTAGTCTAGCTAGTATACTACTATTTTCACTGGTAGTACTGTACACACTCAAATTTCAACATATGCAGCATTTAGTGTTTAATAAGTTCCAAGGGCATCATAATCTACAACAGGCTTGCTAAGAGTTTCCAAAGCCTTGGCAATGTCCATTCCAGGATCCAAGTCGTCATTTCCGTTGATCATTTCAAACAGACGAGACTCTTCGTCGTTGTTAAAGATTTTGGCCGCTTCCATCATGGTCCGTGCAACATCAGCACGGGTATTCGTAATTTTCTTAGTTTTCTCGATCAAAGATACTTCTGGCATTCCACCGGTTCCACCATTGACTATGATTTTGCCTGTTTCTTTATCATCTGTCAAAGCACCCGGACGAATAATGGTTTTCTTGATTTGATCCTTCCAGATCAAGTCATCTGCTTCTTTCTTGGCCTTTCCGTAGTCTTCCAAATCGCCCATGATTTCAGGTTTGTGAACACCAATCGAACTCAAGACAATGTAATGCGCATTTTTACTGTGTTGTGACTTTTTGGAGATTATACCATTCGAGCTGGAGGAGGCCATGGCACTCAACGCGTGGCAGACTTTGACGGCTCCATCTCGGTCGACGTTCCACACGTCTTTGCCTCCCGATCCGGCCGTAAAAAAGATATGATCGAATCCGGTAAGCTCGTCTGTAAGTTGTTCGGGTGTGGACTTGGCCAGATCAAGCTGAACAGCCTTGGCTCCAAGCTTTTCAATGTTCGCTTGATCTGCTGCCTTGCGAAAGGTGGCGCTGACGTGATACTTGTTCTTGACGAGCATATCAACCAAAAGGGAACCTACCCCTCCCGTTCCGCCCACAACGAATGCATTGAGTCCTCTCATGTTGAATATTATTTTACTACAGTACTTGCTTCTCTGAAATAGTATTCTTTCTATTTATTGAACCTTTTCTTAATCTTCTGGTTTGTTTTTGTGAATTGAGACGAATTTTGTTCGACGACTTAGATGATCCATATTAATCTCCCATCTGTCATTCCATATTTCACAACATGTGACGGATCCGAAAATTGAACGTCTTGGAGAGACTAAGAAACATCTTCGAAGAAATTCATAACACGACTGCCACAAGGGACTGTGCCCGTGGTCCGTGGTCATCCCTTGTTTATGTTGCACCAGAAACATTTCAGTGTGAACAACTGTGCATCCTAAAATACATATTTCCCTGCCCGGGGAACCATCATCAACCTCGAGAAGGAGTTCAGTAGACAGCACACTCAATTTATTGGATCTTTCGATGTTGTGATGATTGATGATGATGAAACTGCTGCCGGTGCCAACGAGGTACTTCTCGTGCGTAGCCAGGGAAACCATAGCAGAAACAAAAAAGTATCCAGCAGCCAGATATGCGAACAAAAACTTATTAATGAATCTTCTCACTTCACAGCAGTCTTTTTAAATAATAGAAGGAACTAAACTATTAGTGTATATCTTTTTGCACCAATCATTAATTTAACATACCAATACAGTCCTACTACTAATATTTAAGTTAACATACAACATTATGATTGCCAATACCTCATCCATTCCTACCCTCAAGGGAGCTGGTATCACTTTAGAAACGGTCACCAAGCCATGCATGGTCAAGGAACGCAAAACCAAAATTCTTTGTACGTTGGGTCCAGCTTGCTGGTCCGAAGAGGGTCTGGCGGCCTTGATGGATGCCGGAATGAATTGCGCAAGATTTAACTTTTCTCATGGAGATCACGAGGGCCATACGGCCGTCCTAGAACGCCTCCGCAAGGTGGCCAAGCAAAAGAAACGTAACATTGCCGTCCTTATGGATACCAAGGTATGCGAAGCAAAAGATCGACTCCATTCATGTTATTATTCCGAGCAATATGTCCGACCGAATCGTCGTACCTTGTCTAACGTCTAACACACTCCATGTATTGTTTGTCCATGTTTCCTGCTGTCCATTTTTTATTATCTTGATATCAAAATGCCCCATCAACGTACTGTTACGTTTCCGATGATGCAAAAATTCACAATTTTTCTCACTAATAATCGCAGGGACCTGAAATTCGCTCTGGATTCTTTGCCAATGACGCCAAAAAGATTGATCTCGTCAAGGGTGAAACCATTACATTGACGGGTGATTATTCCTTCAAGGGGGATAGTAAGAAGCTTGCATGCTCGTATCCCAGTTTGGCCAAATCGGTCACGCCTGACCAGCAAATCTTGGTGGCTGATGGGTCTCTCGTCTTGACTGTGTTGACCGTCAATAAAGGCGACGGAACTGTTGATTGTCGTATCGAAAACAATTGCAGCATCGGCGAACGCAAGAATATGAACTTACCTGGAGTTAAGGTAGATCTTCCTACCTTTACGGAGAAGGATCGGAACGACATTATTAATTGGGCCTGCAAATACAAGGTTGATTTTATTGCGGCCTCTTTTGTGCAAGACGCCAGGGATGTCACTGATCTCCGCAAAATGTGTGCGGAGAACGGTGGTGGACACATCAAGATCATCTGCAAGATGGAAAACCAAGAAGGTTTGGCAAATTAGTAAGTGCAGTGTTGTCCGCAGTTTTTTTGTGCAAATGCGAAGTATATACAGTTTCTCTTACACCCTCTTCACTTTTACTTTCGACGTAGTGAAGAAATCTTGAAAGAAACGGATGCCATCATGGTAGCTCGTGGAGACTTGGGGATGGAGATCCCAGCCTCCAAAGTCTTTTTGGCGCAAAAGTACATGATTCGCGAAGCCAACCTCAAGGGAGTTCCTGTGGTGACAGCAACGCAGGTACGTCGTCGATATAAAGTTTGAACATGTTTCATTTGTCGTGACAGAATTTTAACGTTGTGCTATCCCTTATTGCGAAAAAGATGTTGGAATCCATGATTACGAATCCCCGTCCAACCCGTGCCGAATGCTCCGACGTCGCTAACGCTGTCTTTGATGGTACAGATGGGGTCATGCTGTCAGGAGAAACCGCCAATGGCCCATACTTTCGGCAGGCTGTTGAGGTGATGGCCAAAACTTGTTGTGAGGCGGAATCGTCTCGTAATTACAATATTTTGTACCAGTCGATTCGAAACTCTATTCTCAGCTATAGAAACGTTCTCAGTGTTGGTGAGTCCGTATCCTCCAGTGCGGTAAAGTCTGCACTAGATGTGAATGCCAAATTGATTATTGTAATGACACAGACTGGAAAGATGGCCAATTATGTGGCGAAATTTCGTCCTCCCGTCTCTGTCTTAATGATGACGCCTATGCAATCGGCGGCCCGACAGGGTAGTGCGATTTTGGCAGGTGTGCATTCCGTCGCGGTGGATTCTCTAGAGAAATCAGACGAATTGATCGAGGAAATCTGTTTTCACATGGTGGCATCTAAAATCAACATCAAGGAAGGTGATGAAATTGTCGTTTGTGGAGGTCGCATGGCTGGAATGAAGGAACAGATTCGCGTTTTCACGGTCACCAAGGGAAAGGATTACGGAAGGATCAAATCGGACGACACTTTCTTCTTTGATCCTTCCATGATGTTTTCTTTTGTTCCAGAGCGATACTAAGAAAAACTTGGTATCACGTGGAATATCGATGTACAACGTTCAATCTTCTTAGAGGTGCAAGTGCAAGTATCATTTGAATGAAGAGGTGCTGGAATTGGACGGTTTTCTAAATTTAGAGAACGTTGCATAATTACCAGAAGAACTATATGGTTTGATCCAGTAATGAGATGTATAAGGTTTGATCAGTTAATCGACTAGTATGCTGTAATTCTGTAGGATCACGAGGCATTGCTCTAAACTACTAAATGACTTTAGCGGAAGTCACCATGATTGTCGTCCAAACCCAACGTCGTATTTCCCGCCCAACGCAAACTGGGTGCAGGCGACGGAGATGCAGCAATGCTAGGAGACGCCGTGGTCCTTGCACTTGGGAGCGTCGACGGAGACTCGGTGATCCATATACTCGGGGCTGGCGATGGAGACGCTGTGCTCCTTGTACACCAGCTTGCTTTAGTGTCTGGATCAGCACATATTTGTCGTGTGAGCCAATCGAAATGATATTTAACAGAAGCGTAGACTCCAGGATCTTTCATGGCGTTTGAAAGTAGAAGCAACATACATTCTTGTCAGAGACCAATACATCGAAAGAGCCGACGAAAAACGTTGAAGAGCAACTCACTTTGACTTCTCCCGCAACCTTCCCCCCAACTTATCACCCCCAACAATATTGTATCACCAGTTTTTGGATCCATGTATGTCATGGAGCTTCCCGAATCTCCCTGACAAGCATCAACCCCTCCTTCAGTATATCCTGCACAAAACATATCCGATGTGATACGATCACCATAATATTCTCTGCAAGTAGCATTTGGAATCAGAGGTACTTGCGCAATCTGCAAGGCTTCAACAGTGGTGAAGATACTTCCTGTTTCTATTAATTTTCCAAATCCCATTATATCCCCAAAAAATTGCTGCTGTGGCGGTTCCGTCTCTTGCCCGTAATTCAAATTTACATTCACCACTCCACTTCTGGCTGCACTATCATTTTGTTGTTCCTGCCACGTTGGCAAGCCTGTCTCTGGTGATGCTGGTATAGCGTAAGGAAATTCTGTTGTGTTCAGGCAGTTTTCCATTTTGATTACCGCGATATCGTTGGCATTGGTTGTGGAATTGTAGTCTCTGTGTTGTATGATTTGTGCAACGGTCGAAAAATGAAAGGGAACGTCACCATTCATTTGATATGGTCTATGTGCATTGACAAACACGCCTCCTGGTGGATTGACTGTATCGATGACATGAGCCGCTGTAACGACGTGACAATTACTGACCAGAGTAGCGCCACCACCTGCCCATCGCCAACCTCCACCATATCGGATAAACAACATGGAATGGAAGGAATGTGGTTCGGCATCGCGACCTCCAACAATGCGTTTAGTCACGACAAGATCATCCTCATTATTCACGCCAGTTATCTGCCGAGAGTTGAGAGCAGATTCTGGGTATTCATCGTTCAACGGTGCCGCCTGTTCCACATTCTCTTGATATGAAAATGTCCTGCTTGTTGGTATTGATGAATCGAACACGTTGTTTGATGTTACCAAAGCTTCAGTATCCCTACTACCTGACACAAAATCGTTGCCGATTCTGGAAGACAAATGAAAATCTGCAGCTCGCGGCTTTCTTTTGCGATGTTTTTTCTGCCTTCTTCGTTTATTCGGAGATTTGGCAGCAACGAGGAACTGCTGCTGGAAAAAGAGGAGAAGAATAAAAAGACGACGTTGTTTCATGCTGCCTATTTTTTATAATAAGCATTTTCTTATATATCGCACTTGTATGGTATGCACGATTGTCATTTCCCTGCAAGAGAGGTGCAAATCGATTTGTGATTTGTTTTGTAGTGTTGGTGTGAGAAAGCTGAATTTTTCCTTCTCTCACCCGTTGAAACCACCAGGGAGAGATAATCAGTCGTGTCATGATTAGGTATATGTGCGACATTGTCTTCGATATATTCTATCGTCGTGATGTTCCTTTCTTTGTTCGTTGCTGAAGCTGCCAAGCTACTGGACTACTAGCTAGAGTAGTAGCTACACTGTAGTCAGAAGTGATTGGAACTTGCAATCTACCAAGACACGGCATGCAGTAGTATGTTTGTTCGCCGTCCAATTGATATCGAATCTCCGTGGTGGAGGAGCTCTTCCTTTCTGAGCCTGCATTGATTTTGTTACCTAGGCTAGTAGTAGGCAAACTGCTGTTCCTCGCCGATATTGTTAGTATTATTTTAAG
>Ga0100392_1002405_pt1 | contig 17388 bp, 18 predicted proteins | sample CryGeymeta201516_FD_81548 | JGI IMG/M metagenome (GOLD analysis project Ga0100392, IMG submission 81548) | Groundwater microbial communities from Crystal Geyser aquifers in Utah, USA - Crystal Geyser metaG 2015-16 | ecosystem: Environmental > Aquatic > Deep subsurface > Groundwater | place: USA... | reverse complement strand
TGTGTTGGTTGGGGTGTTTTTTGTGGTGCTTTTTTGTCTTTGTGTTCTCCCCCCCCCCCCCCCCCTTTTTTGGCCCCCCCCCCCCACCCCACCAAACAACAAAATACCCCCCCCCCCCCCCCCCCCCCAGCACAAGAAAATAAAAATGTATACACGCAACCTTTTTGAGTATTTTTGAGCCCATTGGGGAGGGGGGAGGGTTTGCTCTACACGTCACATTAATAATTCGCACATCACCCACTCACTAGAACGTAGATTTATCATGAGTTGTTACAACTAGCACACACAAAAAAAAACTACGGGGCGGGGCTTCCTTCTTCGTGTGGTGCCCAAAACTCGCTCTGTTTTTTCAAGGAAGTCGTTTCTTGAAAAAGGGCTCACACAGCACAAAATTATCATCATCATCAGACGAGCATGAATTTATTTAACCCGCGGTGTATGGAAGCGCATGCGTCGTAACAAAACAACAAACTACTGATGTTATTTTCAAGAGCAACTTGCAAGAAAAAAATCTCTTTGGAGCGAGCTGCTGGTAACACTAAGAAGAAATGTAACATTAATTTAGGAAGTTGTCTTCGTCAAACCAGGATGCTTGGAATTCAGTTTCGAGATTTGCGAGATCTGTTCAGGCTTTGGCGCAATAGAAGGAAAGCGATTATCAGGAATCTAGCTGGTCCAACTGTGGTTGCAACCGTCCTTGTTGGTGTGAGCTTGTTTGTTCCTTGGGAATCCTTGGGCCGGCCCAAGTGAACAAAGATTTCTTTTTCTCTGGTTGTGGTACACACTCCAAGAATATCGACTTACCTCTTTTTGATTTCTATGTGGCCACCGAGTCTAAACGAATAAACCATACATATAGCTAAATTGTACTGTCTTAAACAAGCCAGGCTTGCATCCTTGACGAGCCGACTTTGTATTGTATTCACAGGTTGCAATAATGGCTGCGGAAGAGCCTGATAATGAGCTGAGCTTTTGACAGGTTCTTAAAACTTCCGAATAGCCTCGGGTATATATCATCTACGAAGAATTTCCATATGAAGTTTAAGACAGTATCGTTCACATTCTCTTCCTCCAAAATTTAAGTGCCGTGGCTGTTGTTTTGGTCGGTCGTTCCACCTATCACAACGAGAAACAAGATTTACAGAATCCCGATGCCCTACTATTGTTGTTGTAGGAGCAAAGAACGTTAAAGATAATGATGTGGGTTGTATCTGCGTACACATAAACCAGATAATAAAATACTGAGTACAGATAATAACTGTGCTGCCTTGTGCCTAGTTGCTAGTTTTTGAAAAGACGACGCGCATTCTATGTTTTCCCTGCAAGCCATTCTTAGTATTGATATAATGGTCAATAGCATCTGTGAGGCCGTCTACGAAAAGACACTTTTTGGTGCAACCCCGACCGCTGCTGAGTTAGACTTAGCACTGGAAGCGTGTTGAGCCGTCAAAAATGGACTGCGTGCCGCCAGATGATGGTTATACAATGAACTTTGCTTTCAAGAGATACATTTGCTTGTTTCAAAGCAATTTCAAGACAGTTGGGCAAGACTGAGTTATAGGTGTATACCTTGTTGCAGTGGCGTTCTATATTGCAGAGAGAACCTATCGGACTATTTTTTTATAGAGTTCTCTGTTTTGCTCATCTCAGGGCATTTGAAAATCATTCAAATTAAGTGCTGTTGCTCTGGGAAAATATTTGTTTTTCAGATAATAGATAGCTTCGCTGTATTTCTTAAAAGCAATAAAGCAGTGGCATAGCATAAATTTCAACTTCGTAGTTGAATCAATTTTTCTTTTTGTGTAATACGTCTCAAGCTGGGTATGTGGCAAGATTCGTCGTCAGCTTCTGGTGCTCACTGATTGTGTGTACTAGCAACAAGAGACAAATGATTAGGCTGATTTTTTACGATATCTGCTTCTACAATTTTATCTGGTCGAAAACTGATATTTGAAGTCATTTTTTTGTTTTTGTCTACTCTAGTACTTTGTGCTCACGGTGTGGATTTTTTCATCATCAAATCCAGCCAGCATTGTTTCCAAACAGTCATGATCTCTTACTTTCGTTTTTTAGTAGGGTTGAAGTGCTGGCGTCATGCACCACAGCCGTCAATATGAAGGTAGACTCTTGTTTTTTTAAATGAAGTTGCTTTTTGTCTTCAAGAAAGTAGGACTTGCGAAATAGGCATTGAATTGAAACTTTGCAAAGCTATCAAATAAGAAAAAATATCAAGAAGAAGCAACAAGGGCATTTGCTTCTCCTGGGCCAGCCAGAAGACTTCATAAGGTTTTGCCATCATGGTTTTTCTTTTTAAGAAAGTGACGGTAATCAGACAACTTTCAATCTTTCAAATAGTAGAATTAATGCCTACCGCTTTGTTTGCTGAGGACAAGCCGACTGTTGCCTCTCGATTCCGTCTTGCTGTATCACAAAGCTGCACCAGGCAGCTGCCTACTGGCCCGGCTCGGTTGGCTACTAGTAATAACAGCGAGAGGTTTTCTCCTTTGGGATACTGGATATTTTTTATTGGAAGCTTTTCTGCTTTTCATTTTTGCTGCAGTTAGTAACCACAGTCGGCCTTTTTAGTCGTGTCTTGGACTCGAGAATTCCGGTTTGTTTGCATACTTTTCTTTGGAACCCGCTCCTGGTCGCTAGCAAACTGGATTTCTTTAATTTGTTGGTTTTTCTTGATGGTTAAAAAAGCTGCTGGAAGTTGCACGCAGTTTATTTTAGGGCGGGATTGCATGATACAGGCGCAAGTAGCCCCAAGGGAGAGGATAAATCAGAGAGGTGATGGTTGCTTGTTAAGGTTTATGCTCGTTTTTTATTTTAAGTGTTGTCGGCAAGAAGCAACTCAATATAATAAATGAATAATAATGCTGCTCTTAGGCTCTCTCGTCTTTTTGTGCTTGCTGTTTTTTGGGCTGCCTGCATCCGTTTTGTTTATGTCTAAGTCGCACAACACGAGATCGTGCGGGGTGGTTGGTGGCGATGTGGTTGTGGTTGTGGTCGCCTAGAAGAGGAACGAACACACGTGCCAGCGTCTCACTGCTCAACTCATCGTGAGCGAGCCACGGGCTGGCCGGATTAGCAGTAGTCAGTTCTCCTGGTTGTTGGATATTCCTGGGTATTTTTGACACTATTATTAAGTACAAAATTTGTGCGCAAGTGCCCGCCGGCTGGCTGGAAAAGCAAGGATCATTTTCAAACTTTCAGCAGTCAACTGAGAAATCCCTTTGTGGTTTTCAATCACTGGGTTTACTAAAACTACTAGTACCAACTTTAATTATTTAGACACTACGCTTTGGCTTACTAGCTAGAACAAGCAAAGTAGAGTAGCATTTTTTAGGTAAACACGTCCACCTGGCTGCTGTGAAACTTTTTGCAGTTTAGGGTTAGAGGATTCAACACTGACGACAGCAAAAAGATTTTTTTGACATCTTCAAAGTCGCTTTTTTTCGAACTCTCAGATTGGACGGTATTTTTTCTTAAAAGGGTCTACTGAGGTTGTTATTAATCGGGATATCGGACAATAAACAAGAGGCATCATCATCAGACTCATCCAACCCCCTCACAAGCCAGCAGCTGCATGCAACATTGTCGTAATAAAAATGAAGACTGCTTTTATCATCCTTGCTATGACGATCTGCTTTGGCTTGGCCGATGTCCAAGCTTTCCAAATGAGTAAGATCTAGTAGGTGCAGTGAGTGCACTGAGTGCATCATAAATCACAATTACATTCATTCATTCAACTTTGGTCGATTTTTTTTACATGGTGTTTCCTAATGTCCCCCCATTTTTTGCCATACAGAGCCAACCGTCAAGACAGGACCGCTTAATTTGAAACAGGCAGCTGCTGGTGCTTTTGCTGCCTTCACTATTGCTTCCAGTTGCCCTCAAGTTCTTGCCGCTGGAGCAGCTGACTACCAAATGCCCCCTACATTTACCTCTACAAACATCGTCGCCGTGACCGAGACACGTTCAGGTCTCTACAGAGAATACGAGGTAGAAGTCGAGAGCCAGAAGTTTGATGATGCTCGTTCTACCTTTAAGGATGCCAAAGAGACCAAGTCGAAGAAGGGTACGTCGATGGAGCTCCTTGTTTTTCGTTGATTCTGTGCGGAAAGATGTATGCTGTTTTGTTCATTCTTTGTCAATTCTTATCGCGAAACGCTTCAACACGGAAAACACAAATCAGGCAAATACACTGCTCTCCTCGCTGTGCTTGTGGTTGGATCCTTTGTCATTCCCATGGCGCAATACTTTTGGTATGTAAGGGACGATGACAGTTCTGATAAATTCTTTGCCGAAGATGTCCCTGAACCACCGCAGAAGAAAAAGTGGTTCTAAGGCTTTGGTTTGTCACGAGAAAATAAATTGTAGGCTGTTGTATAGAACTTTCCTGGGTTTGGTGATAGAAATGTCGCTTATTTTTCGAGGTCAATATCGTATGACTTCTCTTGTCGCTTATCTTTTATGTGGGCGTAATTTCACTTCGTATACTGCTTGCATTGTTAACAAAGTTTACTTCAACAACAAGAGCGAACAGAACTATCATTATGTTAGCTTGTTAAAGATGACTAAGAGAAGCGGGCTACTGTAAGGTTGTGTAAGTCCGCAATGGTTCCACCATGCGGAAAGGATGTATCAACACTGCTAGCTAGGCACAAAAAGATTTGTTTTTCGTCTTCTTTCCTCGTACGAACCTGCCTGCCTGGCGGCTTCTTGCCTGGCCCCATTGTAGCAAACTCCTGCGGTTTGCGAAAGCAGCACTTTAGCATCCTTATAGCGCACCACAAGAATCGCAATCAAGAGCGCAGAGTGTGTGCGCTCGGGTCTTTCTATGCGAAGGCCAGACCCACTGATAATGTTTCGTGACTGACTCATGACTAATTATTAAGCCAACAACAACACCGGAGCTGTGGCGCTTATTATTTTATCTGGTTGATCGTCCTCTGAGATAATATCGGTATTGTAGTGAAAGCTTATCACAGCCAAATTAACAATTGTGTCACCCCCCAGTTTACCGAAACAAATTCGATTCTGTATTTATCAAACCACACAACGATATTCCTCTCCGTACAAAGAGCAACACAACAGACTTGAAGATGCTGCGATGGATGCCGACGATGCCTATTATCCTTGTATCGGCAAGAAACGCAACGGCTTCTATGCCCGCCAAGGCTATGTTTCGCGTGCTTCCTCGGATGACAAAGCACGAAATCAAAGAGTATTTGACCAAGATTTACAACCTTCCTGTTAAGAAAGTGAATACAGCTAACTATATGGGCAAGCGAAAGAAGATCATGACACAGCGATCCGTACACTACTACAAATATAGGGATTTCAAGAAAGCGTTCGTCACATTTGAATCAACCTTACAAGATGTAGGCAAGGGCACAAAAGTACCAGAGGTGGAGAACATTGAACGATAACTTCTTATCATGGCTGGATCTGGAATCCTAATCACTTTATTCGATATTACAGAATACAGGAGTACATGTTCAAAGTAGAATGAAATGCTAAAAGTATCAAAAGGTTTTATTCCCTCTAGTCGCTGTCCAGGTCAAAGCAACATTTAATGGCGGTGTCTTCGTCTGTCAAGTACAATTCAAAAGCTCGGTTTGGCAGTTGCCACCCGAAGGATCCAAGCATTGCAGCAGGGGACGTTGATAGTAAATTGCTTGGGGTAGCTTCTCGAAACCTTACATTTTCACCTTCACCTTTTGTTGTCATCAGTGTTAGAGCTTTGCCCACAAACGTTCGAAGAAGAGCAAGCTTGGCATCCTCTTCGTCGCCCAAAACTTCTACCTCGGCATCTCCGCTTGTGAAATTTCGACGGGCATAAGCAATGGCGCGAGTCAATCCACCTATCTCGTCAACAAGTCCATTGCTCCTAGCCTGCTCTCCTGTCCAAACTCGCCCTCCTGCAAGGTTGTTCAAATGATCTACAGGGATGGTCCGACCTGTCGAAACAACATCCTTCAAGCGTTCGTACGCCCGATCGACATTTTTGTTCGAGTTTTCATGCATTTGTTTGGTGCAAGGATGGAAAATATTGTTGGAAAGTGCAAAATTGCTCGTACTGATGTGGCCGAATTTAAAGCTGTATGAGTTCGCCCATTGCGATAGATCGCATCGGACGCCATAGACACCAATAGACCCGGTCTGACAGCCCGGAAATCACCAAGAAGACGAAGGAAACAAAGCAAAGTGATGCGATTTTAGGGCATGCCAGCACTGTAACAAAGAGAAGAAAAAGAGAGGCAGAGCAACTTACAATGGTATCTTGGATGCAAAAATTTGGTCAGCTGATGAGGCAATGTAATATCCTCCACTTGCGGCCACATTACCAAACGAAAATACGACCCTCTGTGGCAGGTCTTTGAATTCCTGCAACAAACTCTCCGAAGCGTCTAAAGTACCGCCTGGAGAATTGACACGACATACAACGACTTTAACATTCTTGTCTTCTTTAATCGTTTTCAAAGCCGGAGCCATTTTGCGTACTGTCTTGCCGTCGATGACTCCATTAATCTTTATCAGCGCAATCTTCTGAGCCACAGTATTTAGTTTCTCATCATGCGTTTCCTGCAAGAAGTACAAAGCAAGAAGAACTCCGTTAGAAATAGCAATCGTGTCACACCTTTCATTTTTCCTCAAGGGTTGAACTTACTTCTTGAATATTCGAGCGAAATGAAACAATGTCAGCGCCATTTTTCGTACGATCGAGGTTTGCAAAAGCCTGAATTGTCTCTTTGATTTGTTTCAAACGCTTTCGCTTGGAGAGAACGGCGCGATATTCGGACAAGGATAGTTCCTTTTCTGCAGCAAAATGTTCTAGATCCGTCTTTCCACCCCATTTGGCTTTCAATGATTCCTTTTCCTTCTCCTTCAAGTCAGGTTGATTGAATGCTAGCAAGGCGTCTAGCGGCGATCGGTCTGGTGTATAGTCGGCAAATCCCATCGTCTTGGCACTGACAGCTGTAAATGTCACACTATTCTGAATCATCTTCCAGGTTTCGGGTTCAAAATATTGGAGGCCTTCTCGCGCAGTTACTATGTCTTCGAACATGTAATCATTCAGGGCAAATAGATAGGTTTCAATATTTTCCTTGTGCGGCTTGTTGAATCTAGATTCGGTAAAACTGTTGGGGGCATTTTTGAAGGGTCCGTGTTTGTAAACGTGTACTTTGACGTTATGTTTTTCCAAAAATTCTCGGAAAAATGGAATAGAAGCGCTGTAACCGAAAAGATTGAGGCAGCCTTGTTTCTGAAGGTGAATGTGCGTGAATTGTGAGGCCAAAAAGTAGTCAGGATTCTCAGGTTTGTCGGGACTTTCAAATGAATCAGCATAAGCGTAGAGCAGGCGAGGAGAGTTGTTTGAATTCCGTTGAAGTACAGGCTCATAGGAAAGATTAGGTTCGTTGTGCACTCTGTGGCTTTCTTGAAAGACTCGCAGTGCATTTCGAATTTCTTCCAAATCTGCGGCACCCCCCATGAAGGTTCTCCCTCGTCCAAATTCACCAAATATCGCCTTGATGTTGGAGTCTGCTGCTGCATCGTGGATGAGGTCCACTAGTTCCTGCACTTCAATCTCTTGTATGTTATCACTTGCGCCCCAGGATGCTAACCAAGAGATCTTCTCTTGCTTGTTAACCATTTTAAGCTATGAAAGGGCAAGACAAGAACTTGCTTCTTCTCCTGGTTTTCCTCCGAAACAAACTTTTGTGTCTGATACAACCAGAATCCAGCACCGACTGTTGTGACGAGTCCTACGGCGGCCAAAGAATTTTTTGTCGCCAATGTAACTCGTTTGACGGCTACCCTACCAGCCTTAAGCATATTATTTGACTGCTGCTGTACGTAGTATCAGCGATTCGAAAATAAAGATTAGACCTATTAGACTAGTAGTAGGCCTACCAGGTACTCCTAGCTAGTAGACCTACTAGAGTAGGGTCTAGTTGCTTTTTTTTTTTAAGTTGCGAAATCCAGGAAACGTTCAAAAAATCGGTGAGCGTCCATGTTCGTATTTTGAATAAAAAATACTTCGCGAGTAATAATAATAATAATATTCCCCCTCGGAATACATAATACATTGTTGTGAACTCTCTATCTGCTCGAAAGATACTCGAGTGCTCTATTATTTATTATATAGTGCCTCAATCAGCTCAGACAACCTGACCACACTTACAGAGAAAGACAAGCGATCAACTAAACTTTTACATCTATAGACTTAATCATGAGAAAGAGCAAGCTCGTATCGGCAGGCGCTATTAGTTTTTCAGTTTTTCCAAGATACATATTATTTCTGAAGGCATCGAGGATCGAGGGCGCCGAGGTCTTTGAATAATTATCCTGATGAGCTTGAAATTCGTTATCGTTGCATCATTTATTTACTTACGTTCCACGACGTCCATATTATTCAAGAACGAAACCGTTGACATTTTAGAAAGGAGCAGGGCAGTTTGGCGAACAGTCCATGATTGCGCGGCCACAATCGCGAGGCCAAGTGATGAGCTTTTCCAGAAATGCATTGGTCTTTTTGATGAAATGAAAGCAAGCTTCGAACGGCTGTTGCGACAAGCAAAAGAGTAATATAGAGTGTGTGAGATCATCCGAGGAGCAAGGATGCAGAGAATTTTCTTTAGTAAACAAATAACAAATACAGATGAGAAACAACAAACGAAAAGCTTTTTTACCTGCAAGACAATCCAAATACCAGCGCAGAACAAAGCGACGGGGTAGGCAATCCAAATAAGGAGGATCAACCAAAGGATGGGAAAGATGGGGTTTCTTCTGGACATGGTTTTTGTTTTGCTGTGCTGGAATAAGAAAGAATTATGAGAAAAATGCTGATAATAGATAATACTGTTCTTGCTGTGATGATGGCCAAAAATAAAAAAGTTGGCGATCTGGATTTTTCCCTCCAGAGACGTGGATCTATCAACATTGGAATTTGCCGTTACGCCAACGAATAGTAGTAAATGACTTGGATGATTGACGCTTAGAGTTGGAGCTAATTCTCAAAAAATTCGACGCGCATGCCAATGCCTAACAGATGGTAGGAAATTAAACAATAAATTAAATAGGAAATTAAACAATAAAAAATTAAATATGCTGACACAAGTGAAGAGTACAGGTGTACCAGTGGACAGGTCTCCTGGAAATATTAGGTAAAAACGATTAAAAAATACGGTATTCCCTACTTAGGAAAATATTTTGAAGAGAAACACCATGGCAACACCAGCTAACACACAGACCTGTCCCGACGGCCACATATGCGAGAATGGTAGCCTTTGTATAGAGACTGTCCAAGAGGGAAAATTTGTCTGCGACTGTGACGAATCGAATATAAATGGAGCCCAGGTATTTGCCGGATTGTACTGTTCACACAAAGCTACTGTCTACTGCACCCTTAACGGCCCCGATGCTATTTCTACCACTAGTTTTTGTACCAACGATGGTACCTGCAAGGGAAACGTCGGAAAAAATCAAGATCATTTAGGGTGTGATTGCCCACGCGGATACAGTGGAAAGGTAAGCGCAACAGTGGGATGAAAGATGGAAGAATCTAATACGAGGACTTTTGATTAATTTGTTCTGTTACTAAATCCTTTATTCCAATTCAGCACTGTCAATTTGTCGAAGGATCGGAGCCGGATGCCTACGATGGTTCCACCGCTGCTGATTCTATAAATGCTTTTTCATCTGTCGGGGATGCAGTCAACGGGGGTGATGGAGCTGGACTCGGAACGGCTGGATTGGTGTGCATCATTCTTCTGGCCCTGGCGATTATGGGGGGAGGGTTCGCCTTTTTGCTTCGTCGCCAACGTCAGCTTGCAACAACCCACACAATTGAACCAACCAAGGCTAGCGATGGGAATCTACCCGAGGCCGAAGGAAGCGAGAGTTTGTCCATGCCGACCAGAACCTTTGAGAGTGACGGAACTCATCATAATGAACACGACGACGAAGAGCTTAAAATTGCAGATTCTGGCCAAATGGCATAAAAAGTAAGCAGCTGAATACGTTACGCACGAAACATTTGGGGTTGGTAATCCACCCGTTCTGTAGCTTTACCCAATGCTACTATGAGAGGAGGCGTCACAAATGCTTTCTGGAAAGATCTGATTTCACGATGATCGATATTGAAAACCTCCAGTGAACAATACTGGATTGAAATTATTATTATTGTTGCAAAGAGACGAGTAAAGTTCTATTTTGCTGTATCTGAATTATGAAAAATATTTAAATTATCTAATACTGGTAAGTGCCACACTCCATTCTGTCGAACTCATGGCTCCTTGGAGAAAAAAATTGAACTTCTTGAACGTTCATGAATTCATATACCAATTAATGTTTCGCGATCTGAGATTTCGCCCAGAGCAGCACACTTCAAACTTCAAATGGTGAAGTTGCTAACCGTTGCAATACATTCTTACTGACAGAATGGCCTCTTTGGGGAGAATTCGTAGAATCAACTCACCATATGGTTGGTACCTCCGCTCAATGAGGCGTCTGTGCTCATTTGATTTTCTATCCAGATGCACTACTAGAGTAGACTTGTAGTACCAGGTAGTCTAGTAGTACTACGCGACGTGCGTTTTCGTTTTGGCTTATAACTGGAATTCTTAATTAATTTTGGTGTGCTCCCTTCACAAATTTTGATCAAAGAAGCATCTGAGAGGTCCGCCAAATGCCTTGGAAGAACAGTTAGTAAGAAGCTTTAAGTGAAAATCTCCTAATTAGGAGACTTCTAAAAGTCTCCTAGTATTTTTTTCACAAATCTCCTCCTAAAACTCTCCTAAATATGGAGAAACGTTCCTAGTACTATTGACTAAACTCTCCTCATAGAAAAAAAATCTTGTAAATAAAAAAAATCTCCTAATTCCTCTAGTGAATATCTAGCTTAACAACAAAAAATCCTAATTGAAAAAAAAACTCCTAATGTCGTCTGATAAACTATCCTCCTAATTAGTAAATCTCCTAAATACTTTTCTAAAGACTCCTAATTGAAAACTGGAGTAGTACTATGATGGCCTCAAACCCACTAGTACTTTAAGTAGATAGTACCGGCTCTTCCTGGTACACAATAGCTTCCTCTTTGCACAGTCAATAGTATGGGGCATTTAAGGACTTGTCTGTCCTCTGTTGTTATTTAGTAAGACTAGCGCCGCTAGTGCATTACTAGTAGAACAAACCAGGGGCTTTTTTGTTGTTGTTCTGTCATGCGTCCATTGAACCCTGAAAAGGTTTTTGAGTTACGGACCGTTTAAGTTTACTCTGTGGCTCAGTCCCATATGTTATTTGTCAGTTTTAAACTTCTTTTTCTTAATTAAAATCCATCAGATCATTAACATATCAGCATCACTGCGTAGAGCATAAAAAACACTATCCAATCATAGCTAGCTAGTCTGCCTGTCAAAAAATCGTGTTTTCCGGGCGACTGACAGACTAGCCCCTGGTTTCTAATGCGCCAGTCTTATTATTTGTTCTCTGTTCTCTGTTCAATACCAGGTAGTGGTACAGCATCAGGCAAGTCAATGAACGATAAGGACGAATCTGTAAGCGGTGAGAATCTTTGTGTGGACGCGCTAGATATAGCGAGCATGCTGCGGGCGGTGGGTCCGGTTGTCAAATGTGTCGTGCTGCGATCGTCCAAACCACCGAATTCTAAAGGTAGAAAGGCGCCACTTGCATTGACGGATAATGCAGAAGATATCAAGCCACCAACATTTGAAAGCGAAGCAAAGAGCACTCCAGTACTTTCCAAGACAGATTTGTTGGAAGATCTTGTGGACGAGATAGAAATTGATACAACTCCCCAGAAAAATTCCATTCAGACATTACTAGGTGGCCCCTTCACCTTCCTGGGACAATACGAGGATGAAGGAACAGTTTTAATGGCACTGCGAGATTCTGTCGACGGATTAGATGATGGTAATGAATTCGGGGACGGAGGTCTTGAATTTGATGCCATGTCAATTAGACAACTTCGGGATCAATGTAAACAGTGTGGTATTGACACGACTGATATGGTAGAAAAGCAAGAACCGGTTGATGCTTTAAAGCACAAAGAAAAGAAAAGGCCTCCCATCAACCCGCACAGACTGCAACCTCCTCTGCATCGTTGTCGTGTCCGAGGCGATATAGTGATAGTAAGAGTTGCCGAAACAGATGAAGCACTCGATCAAGATGATGATGAGGAGAGTGATAAAGACGAAAACGATACCTACTCAGCTGATCATGCCACTTCATTAATTGGTGATTGTAACGAAAAGAGGGAAAAAAGCATTATTACTTACGAGAAAGATGAGGCCGACGGCGAGCTGGCAGAGAAAGAAACTGCTTCAGATATCATAGTAAAAGTGCCGTCCAATGATGAATTCTTCCTAAATTATACGAGAGCGGAATACTTGAAATTTGCAGCTCGAACAGACTTCAAGGCAGAAGAGCTTTTATTTAATGGCGAAGGAGAAGCTATCGATGAAAAAGAGGAAAATCGAGAGGCTGATAATGACAATAACGCAAATGAGCATGACGAGGATTTTCCGCTCGCCGATGCCGCTTTGGCAGAAATGACAGAAGAAGAAGAGAAGAGTGCCATGCTGAACATTGTCATGTCAGAATTGCTGCGAAAATTTAGAGAAGAAAACGAGCGGGGTGCAACTTCGCGAGAAGTTTTAGAGATCAGATCATCTGTCGCAGAACAATTGGAAATGGGAGGAGTCGCAACTTACGACGAAACTCAAGAAGCTACGGATAACGATCGAAAACGGGCACCCATACCGCCAGAAGGGGTAGCGCAAAAGCGTGTCAAATTTGATAGCAGCTTCAAGACGGAGATCACAGGCGAAGATGAAGAAACAAAAATTGAATGTGACACCGAGCTAGAGACATTCGAAACTCCTTCCAAGCGAACAGGAGCCGCAAGCAAACAATCAAAGGTCCAGCCTGAGGAATCAGGCGACGAAAAGCTTTTCGAGTAGTGTCTTTTGATTCGATTCAGGATGATAGAGCTGCAAACTATGTAATGTCACATCTCCGCAGACATTGCTTGAATTCTTGAACTTTAATATAAATTCTAGGAATGGGGGTATCACTGTACATTGAGAAACAAATTCGCTATCCAATTCGACCTCATTTATTTGTTTGACTTTTGCATCGCTTTCGTAGGCATTCTGCCTGTACTCGTCCGTGTGTAATCAGAGTATTGAAAGTGTTGTTGCTGGCAATCAGTATTATTACAATAATAACTACACTAGAGTAAGGATGACATCACCGTACTACTATTGAACTCAGGACAAAAAATATACTGGAAGCATTAGAGTCTCAAATCACTTTTTAAGTAGTTAAATGGACAGCTCTTGATGAGACATTTCCGCCCATTCATTACCTATTCATTGGAATCGGACGATCACTTAGTGAGCTAGAGGAAGGCTGACTTAACGTTTATGCAGTCATACAACTACTAGCTAGTACAGTAGTAAACACTAAATGACAAATATGGTGCAATGTCACATACTACCATAGTCCACCTGGGCTTATTTTGTTTCCATGGGATGAAGATTCCTATCAGATTGAAAAATAAAAAATACTCCGGAGTAGACGACTTGTTACTTTGGGCAAACTTTGTCGGCTAGTCAATCTCTGTCAGAGTTTTTGACTAGCTAGTACAGTAGTAAGTAAAATCGAAATAATCATCAATATAAAGAAATACGCATTGAGCGAGTGTGTGTGGTTGAAAGGATGGTAAGCCCCAAAATGTAGTTTCTTGTGGCTGTAAGCTGAAAGCAGATAAGCAAGGACACAACGATGAATTGCAACATAGCAAATTGCAACCAGACGGCTCTCCCTCATATAAGCACAATTTCGACTCTCTGTGTAAATAATATGATCAACTTCAAGATTCTCATAATATTTCTGATCGTCATGCACAACTTCAAAACCGTCGCTTCCTTTGTCCTTATTCTAAATTCTCAGTCCTCGTCAAAAAAGAAGGATCTATCACGAAGAAAGCGATCTCCTACTGCCCCAATTTTCCATCCGGAAGTCCAACAAAAGCTAGAGAAGGCATGGGAAGTGGCAGAGACGAAAAATGGTGCGCAAAATCTTTTTGATTTTATGATTGAAGATGCTTTGAAACCATGATACAATTGACAATTCAATTTCCCGACTGAATTTCACTGTTTCCTGCAATCATTTACAAAACATGAACTCGTCTGACCTTCCTCCTGGATTTCTGAACAGGAAGAGTAAGCGTTAATCAAGCCAAGCAAATTATGGAAGGGAAGCTCCAAATAAAGCTTGAATTGTCTGACTTTTGCGGACGCGAAACAATCGACCAGACGACATTCAATACATTTGCCGGTGATAAACTATTACAAAAGTCAAAAGCGCTGAAGGCTTTCAAAATATTTGATAGTCACGGCAAAGGGGTGGTAGTATTGGAGGATTTACAGCGTGTAGCTGCTGAATTGGAAGAGCCCGTGAATGTAGAAGAACTAGAAGAAATGATCCAAGAAGTTGACAGTAGGTGTGATGGGATGTTGACGCCAGAACATTTTGTCAAGATTGCCAGTAAGGTGGGTCTATGATGAAACGTACAGTAGCAGAATTTGTTAAAATCGTCAATTTCATGGTATTTTTGACTAAAATATTATGGCTTTTCGTAGTACATTATTTCCAGACGGACGGTTCAATAGAAACTACTCTACTAGTAGCTAGACTAATACTCGTACATCACTAACTATTGTTACTGCGTGATGACAGACACTCGGAATATTTTTGCGGAAACTGAGAGGATTCATCATCAATACAATAGAGATAAGCGTTGCTTGAACGTATACCCTTGCTTGCAAGAAGCAAAACCGAAACAGCTCGAAAGCCGATAACAAAAAATACATGAAATAATACGTGTTATTTTTGTCAGGTTTTGTCCAGTGGTCGAACTGGTTCGAGATTTTTTTGACCCAGACCAAAATAATAATAATAATAATAATAATAATAATAACAACAACCACTACTTTGGTGTTCGTGCTAATTTAACAAATATACAGCAATCGCAAACAAAATGGCACCCAACAAGATCCTCTTCGTACTATCCATCTGTCTAGCGGCAGCCAATAATGGCCTTTTAAGCGTAGCTGCCGCTGATGATCTCGCCGAGTTTGTTCCAGGACAGACCGTCAAGAAGGTGGTGAAATTGACACAAACTAACTTCCGCACCGCCATAAATGATCCTGCCAACCCTGTTTGGTTTCTCAAATTCTACGCTTATTGGTGTGGTCACTGCAAGAAAATGGCCCCTGTTCTTGACAAGGCTGCTCCCCAAGTAGCTGGTAAGATGGCCATCGGAAAAATTGACTGCACCGAAGAGAAGAAGCTATGCGATGAATTCAAGGTCCGTGGGTATCCGACCTTAAAATTCTCACTGGATGGAGAGATTCACGAGTACCCACTAGGTCGCACCGAAAAAGAAATTGTTAGATTTGGGGAGAAAATGAGCCGACCTGCCATGAAATTAGTTGATTCTGTCAATGAAGCCATGGATTTCACCAAGGAGGGGACCTTTGGTCATGGTGTTTCGTATGTTTGCTACGATCCGAAGGCTACCACTGGATCTATCGAAGAAATGATTGAATTTAGTCCATTGTTACAAGTCTGTGCTCAAACTGCTCGTCAACAAATGGCCCATGGATATTTCACCGCTTTAAAAGCCGATGCTGATGTCGGAACGTTGGCTCTGAAGCCCCCTTCAAATGAAGAAGACGAAGCACCCAAAACGGCTGGAGGATTTTTGTGTCGCCTCGAAGATAGATTCGCTCCTCGTTGCTTGTACCAAGAAGAAACGAAGATTGATAGTGACACAGCACACGATTTTGTACAAGCCAGTAATGTTGAGACTGTAACCGAACTAGGACCAGGCAATTTCCACCGCATTGGACGTCTTGGCCGCAAATTGTTGATTGGTGTGGCCAACATTGATGACAAAGACATGGTGGACGAAGTGAAGGCGGCATTGGCCAATTTTGCACAAACCGGGCCCTCGAAAATGATAAAAAAGCACTATTTCGGTTGGATGGACGGAAAGAAATGGTGTAAGTATTTTCTTTTTTCATTTGTACAGTGCTTTGCAAAAAGCAGGTTTTGCAAATGGCGTTATTTTCTCATCTTTTTTTTTAACAACAACAGCCAAGTTTTTGGAACAATTTGAAATTGACACGTCCACGGGTCTGCCAAGATATTTTGTCTTGGATGTCCCCAACCGAATCTATTGGCAAGATCCAGCATTCAGTGATAAGTCGCTGAAGGAATTCCTCAAGGCAATCAAAGACGGTACCATCCCACCGCAAGAGTCAGGCGGCGTGCGCGGTGCTAAATTTCTTGGCAAGATCGCCAATGGATTCTTTAACTGGATGCCGTGGAGCTTGTTTTTAATTCTTGGTATTGTTACAGGAATGGTCATGATGGTGGTCCCTGATGCTAAAGCATTGAGGCCTCCCTTCAAAAGTGGAGGGCCAGGCAAAAGCAGTGACAGCAGTAAGTCTCATGATCCTCTTCTGGGGGAAAAGAAGGAAAATTAAGTCGAGTCTCAGCAGTTGTTGCGAGTATTTCTCTGTAGTAGTTTTTTCCTTTCATTGATGACACAGTAGTATTGTGGCTGCGCGTATTTTTTCACTACTGCAATTTGGATCAAATGTGCATCGCATGATCCAGAATTTTTCAGCAACTCGGTCGCAACTAAATATTTATCTTCACAAAGGTAATTTTATGCAGTAGAGCACTGGAGCTGTTACTCTTACCATAGCAAGTATGTTCGAGAAGACATTAACCGATGTTGTCAAGGGTATCCGCGCCTCACGGCGAGACACGTCGTTGTACATTAGTCAATGTATCGCTGAGATCAAAACTGAGATCAACTCGAGTGACTTTTTTGTGAAGGCCAACGCCCTCCAGAAGTTAACCTTCCTCCAAATGATGGGCTACAACATGAGCTGGGCCAGCTTTGCTTCTATCGAGCTCATGTCATCGCCTCGCTTCGCCCATAAACGAATTGCTTACTTGAGTGCCAGCCAAGGATTCACTCAAGACACCGATGTAATCTTACTGACCACTAATTTACTCAAAAAGGAACTGCGAGGAGGTGTCTACGAGGCTGGTTTGGCCATAAATTGCATCAGTAACATTGTTACCGAAGATCTCGCTCGAGACCTTTTGCCCGAGTTGACAAGTTTGACCGGTCATCCACAGCCATACTTGAGGAAAAAGGCCATTCTCTGTCTCTTCAAAGTGTTTGTCAAATACCCCCAAGGGCTCAGACTTACCTTTGACAAGATCCAACAGTGCCTAGAGGATCAAAATCCTTCTGTAGTTTCCTGCGCA
>Ga0100392_1002399_pt1 | contig 17405 bp, 9 predicted proteins | sample CryGeymeta201516_FD_81548 | JGI IMG/M metagenome (GOLD analysis project Ga0100392, IMG submission 81548) | Groundwater microbial communities from Crystal Geyser aquifers in Utah, USA - Crystal Geyser metaG 2015-16 | ecosystem: Environmental > Aquatic > Deep subsurface > Groundwater | place: USA... | reverse complement strand
ATCCGATTTCTCCCGATGTGTTCCTGTTTCTGAGTGGGAGACGGGATGGGGCATTTCGGGTCATTCCGGTGACGTCGGATTCGGGTCTCCTTGTCTCACGTCCCCTTCGGCTGGCTCTGAGTAGGATTGGTACAGGAGGAGTAGACCCTACTAGTAGTAGTAGTAGTAGAGGAGTAGCTACTACTAGAGTAGCTAGAGTAGCTACTCTAGCTAGGCAGTAGTATTAGCTAGTACAGCAGTAGTAGTAGTACCTGGTGGTACTACTACTAGCCTACTACTAGTAGTAGTAGCTAGTAGTACTACTACACTACTCTACTACAGTAGAGCTAGTAGTAGTAATAGTAGACCAGTACAGTAACAAACTCATAACACTTGCAGACAGCTTAGTACATGCTGCAAAGGCAGCCGAGAAAGAGTATCCTAGTAGTAGCTAAAGGAGGCGACTAGAAACCGTCAGATATCAAAAGTTCGAAGCACTTGAGCGAAAAGGTGACCATACTCCCATCCTGGGTTAACGATTCCGCTGAGGAAATAGGACGCTCGGAGAACCTACCGTTTCCAATAGCAGCCAACCTGCATTCGATAGATTTTTGTTCAAGTAGCTTGTTGAGTGAAGCTAGCTAGAGCTATTCTAGCTGGCAGCAGCACTGCACGACTCGAATTATAGAGCCCAAGTTGACTTTGGATACTCTACCACTACAGCATGGAACGCTCATCCTTTATTCATACGCAGAATTCATTGTCTGTTCCTCGGAAGCTGCTGGAAGGAGTAGAGGTCCACAAAGTCAGTTCCAATGGATTGAAAATTGACCCTGCTACGCTCACATTAGGTCCAGATAAGTTCACTATCTACATCAACATCAAGCGACTGCGTCCTAGCTTTCTATTTCGAAGAGTTTCTTCGGCCGAATCCACCCATCACGATGTTAATGGCAACAGTGTATCCCTGGGAGGAAAGGACAAGGACAAACGAGTCATTGATATTGGTGCCATTGATCGGATACAGCGAGGACAAACATCTATTGTTGGACGAGCAGGACGGCGACAGAGCGATACAGTGAGCGCCACGATAGGAAATGGAGACGAACTTCGCGTTACTAACGACCGATCCTTTAGCATTATTTTTCGAGGTGAACGGCAGTTGGATTTGTTGGCAGCAGATCCTATGGATCGAGATGAAATTTTGGACGGCTTGAAACATATTATTTTGACGTATCAGGAGGCCAAACAAAAGGTTGGTGCTGATGTACTGCTGTTGAGATATGTGTGGTTAGAAGCCGACAAGGATAAAACAGGAAGGATAAATGTGAATCAACTGGGAAAAATATTGGAGCGTATTAATCTTTCCATGAAACGACAACAGCTGAATTCTACATACGAAAAATTTGGAAAAGTGATTGGCTTGGATCGATCCATGAGGAGAAAGGGGCTGACATTCGAACAATGTTGTACATTTTTGCACAAGCTCAAACGAGACAGTTGGATGGTGAAACCAGTAACTGTGCTGTGGAACGATCTGTTTGGTGAATTCATGAACAACGGAAAACCTAGAATGACAGTCTCTGACAGAACATTCTTAGAGAGATTTCAGCATCGAAAACAGGGAGAGCGAAACTCTACCCTGGAGCAGGTCGGCCGGCTCTTTGCCGCTTTGCATCAAATGGAAATTGCCTACGTTGCAGACAGTCTTCCGAACGATCTCACGAGAATAGACAAGAATCGCTTTGAAGCATATCTCCTCAGTCCTCAAAACGATGCCTTTGATCCAGCAAAAGAGCGATATGACAGAAGGTTAATGACGCGGCCAATTTCAGAGTATTGGATCAATAGCAGTCACAACACATACCTCACAGGTGATCAGTTGACATCGCCTTCCTCGGTGGACATGTATACAAACGCCCTCTATCGTGGTTGCCGATGCCTGGAATTGGATATTTGGGACGGCGACAAAGGGACAGCCAACTCCAAACCAGTTCCAGTGGTCTGGCATGGGTAAGTTCAAGTGTTCTGGTGTGAACAACAAGAATAACAGCTGTTTGTGCTAGCAATCTCTTACTTCTTCATAAATACAGCCATACTATGACAACCAAAATATTGTACGAAGATATTATCAAGGCCATTAAGCACTTTCTGGACTTTAATCCGGACATTTTTCCAATTATTCTATCCTTTGAAAACCATTGCAGCATTCCATACCAGGAAGTCATGGCAGAGCAATTGGTCCGCATTCTCGGCGATAAGCTTTACGTCCCAAAAGATGAATCGCTATTCGGGCTCTTGCCATCACCGATGGAGTAAGTGGTTATCACTTATACGAATTTTATTTTACTAGTCTGCTTTGTCCTCATTATTGTTCAATTTTTCGCTCATTTTCGTTTCGCAGTTTGCGTGGGATGGTCGTCATCAAGGGAAGGCGGCCCCCCTTGGGCGGCGACAATGAGGGATACGATACAGATTATGATTCGGATGACGAAGGCACCGCCAGAAATAGCATTGCAGAAGAGAGCAAGGTATGTGCCGGGAATTTATGCTTGTTGAATCTGGATCCACTGGCATGTGTAGAAGATCGACTCACACACCTGAACGATTGAAAGGCGACGCAACACGAGGTTAAGCGATATGGTGTCGCTCCTCAGCTTGCCAAACTGACACTTTTTCACGGCACAAAGCATGTCTCCTGGGACGAAAGTGTGCAATACCCCACGCATCATATGCACTCCTTTAGCGAGGGTAAAGTCAAGGCCATGTTTCGACAAAACAAGAGCCGGAAGTGGGCCGTTTATAATCAAAGTCACATTTCGAGAACCTATCCAGCCGGAGCTCGCGTGGATTCGAGTAACTACAGCCCTCTGCTTGGCTGGAGTGTTGGATGCCAGTTGGTGTCGTTGAATTTTCAGACTCCTGGCGATGCTCTTCGTTCAAACGATGGCCGCTTTCGCGAGAACGGCAGCTGCGGCTATGTGTTGAAGCCCTCATCTATTCTTTCAGATTTTGATCCGTCTTCAGCACCCGTTCCCGTGAAACTTTCCGTGCGAATATTAAGTGGGTCTAACTTGCCAAAAGCCAGAGGTGAGAGTTCTGGGGACTGTGTTGATCCGTTTGTTCGAGTGTCTGTGTTTGATGTCAAGAGCGAAGGCAAGGAAATTGTGTCGATGAATCAAACAGATCCGTTCCCCGGCAATGGCTTTTTCCCCATCTGGAATCACGAAAAGTTCACCTATATTGTGGAGAACGCAGCAGTTGCTATGCTGCACATTACGGTCTATGATAAAGAGAAAGGGGCGGTTGTTGGCTCAGAGGAGTTTCTTGCTGGAGCATCTATTCCAATCTCCTGTCTTCGACGAGGAATTCGAAGCGTTAAACTATTTGATTTGAACAACACACGAAGTGGTCCTTTTGACTTTGCTTCGCTCCTCGTTGATCTAAAGATTGAACGGGCTACTCTCCCAGAGATATAGTTAGATTGTGATCGACGCTACCGAAATAATATTACGGAGATTTTGACAGCATTAAAAAAATATTATGAATTCCTCAAAAAGATGTTACTCTGGTAGGAAAGAGAATGAGATGCTAGAAAATCCTTAGTGGTAACGACGAAGACCACAGGCCTTTTCGGAGCTCTTTTTCTTCTTGCCGCGGCGTTCGCGCCCCTTAGCTGCATTCGGGTTTCTACGGCCGAAACCAGCAGAAATGTCGTCGGCACCCATAGATATGGCATTGCAGCCAACATTTGCAGCAATATCCTGACCAAACATGGATTGGGCAGCATTTTTGGCGTGTCCGCCGGACCGAATCTTGACCTTTTGGTTCCAAGCTCCCATCATGAGCTGATCTTCGCGCAGTAACAAATCTCCCTGAAAGCGATTACCGGTCCCAGGCTTAGGTAGTGAGAATTTGGTTCCTCGAGTAGAGGACGCCTTATGTTTCTTGGACATGTGGAGTCGAAGTCGCCCAGTTTTCCCATCAACACTAGCAGCAATTCGCTGCAGCATGTCGGATCCACATCGTTCGCAAAAGAGGCGCTTCATGCCGTGTGGACCTGCGTCGTCGTTTTTGGTGTAAACTTTGAAGCAAGCTCCACAACGAGTCACCCAGTTCTTGAGGCGACGAATCTTGACACCGTCCACCGACAAAAGTTCCAATCCAATTTGCAGCAAGACATTTTGCATGGCAAAATCCGTAGTAGCACAAGCCGCCCGCAGACAAAGAGGAGGCCCTTGCTTGGCTGTCTCGTCGAGAGGATTCTTGGCCGGAGCCAGACTTCCAGTGTTTTGAAGGGACCGAATATCCTTGGTAGACGTAATCCATCCTTCGCCATCATCTTCAACATCGACTTCTTGGCCCGACATATTGGCACCTCCCATGATGCGAGACTGCTGCGTGTCGGGTGTGTATTCGTCCTCTGCGACAATATTCATCTTGGGTGCTTCAAAAGTGGGAGCAGCTTTGAAAGCCTTTTTTGGAACCGGCTTGAACAGTTTATTATACCCACGGAAAGAATTGTAGAGCTTTCCCGAATTTGTAATAGGCTCTACTGCTTGTTGCTTACGATCAAGTTCCAACTTTTCCTTTTCTTCCAGCTTGACAATATGGGCAGGGGCCTCGTAGTCAATGGGCTGCATTTCATCATCCTCTGGCACATATGGAACATGACTAGCCGCGGCCAAACTCGGAAAATCTTGCTCTAGTTCAACAACGGTGTCATCTTTATTCTCTTCTCCTGGAAGGGCTACCAAATTTCCGTCACCTTCGGCATCGCTGAATTGTCCGTCTTTGTTGTTGTTTAGATTCATTTTGGCAAAGGCTGCCATAACTGGCTTTTCCGTGCCTCCTAAACTGGTGGCAGCTTTGGATGGATTCACAAGCGCTGCCCATGATCTAGGACATGTAGATTTCACAAGAACAGATCTGTCTGCTGTGTCTGGTAGAGATGTGGGCTTCTGCTCAAAAAATGACTTCTTTTCCTGGTCATTTTGTTCATCCTCATCGTCATCGACCTCTACTTCATCGTATTCCAACTCAACATCCTCTTCGGTAGTCTTTTCCCCCTCAGCTTCTCCGCTATCAACTGCATTTTTCTTTTTATGCAAGAGCTCTATTTTGCCTACTCCAACCGTCCGTTTAGGTGTGGTTCGAATGTGTTCCACACCGCATCCTTCTTTTTCCAATTCATATACCAACGCCAGTACCAGCAAATCCACTCGACTCAGGGATTGAAAATCCCCCGTTAATCGCGCAAATTCTGTGACCACCGCAACACTTTGAGGCATAGGTTCTCGCGTCTGGATGTCAAAAGGAAGTGACTGCAAGTGCTGCCGGGCCTTTGCGTCGCGAATTTCATGAATAACAGCAGGCACAGTGTAGAACGCATCTGCCCGATCTCGCAAAGCAGAAACTCCCGTAAGTTTAATAATAGGACCGGAATCAATCACCAGTGCCCTGTATTTGCTGTCATTGCTGATCATAGCTGTGTTGTTGTGTTCTACCATTTTGCGTGCTTGGCTGGCTGTAATTTACCGTCTTGACTCTATATCAGACTACAGTAGTAAACATTATTGTTTATTGTTGTTGCTAGATGTTTTCGATTCTCGCAACTCACAAACACACTACACTCGTCGACGACTTTTTTTTTGAATGGAGAAGACGAGCAAGCAACTGTGTGTCGTGATCCTCAACGCTCATAACCTCAAATCCAAAATCCAGTCCTCTTGTTGCCTCCAAGCATCGTCGATGTGAACGCAACAGAAAAAGCAGGATACGAGCTACTACTACTAGTAGACTACTACTACTAGTAGTACTAATAGGCTACTGTACTCAACTGCTTTCGTAGTAGTACTAGTAGTCAGTAGACCTAGTCTACCTTCAGCTATATCGACACTCTGCAATCTAGCATTCTAGCTTGCGCCCAATCTACATCTGCTTAATCTGAACTTTAAAAGAGGAACCAGGATATCTTCAAAGCGAGAGGAGATAAGATATAAGATTGCCAAGTAAGGCGAGCTGCTTGAAAACGCAAATATATTTTACCGGCCGTAAGCCAGTACTCTACGCACGATTACACCTGTCTACTTCATTACACACCTCGCGTCCGTTTCTTTGAAAAATCAACGATGGCTCCCGACGGAAGCAAACTCGACGAGAACTCGGCCGATGACGAAGCCGTTCCTGTGACATCGGTTGCCATGAAGCTCTTAGACATGCGCCTGAAACCTTCGAGTGCCATTGTCACGTCCGTTGCCGGAGAGTTTACGGCACCCGGCAAGCACGAGTTTGTCATTGCGCGCACTGGTGGTACCATAGAGTTGCATCGTATTTTGCAAACCTCGGGAGGCAACAAAATGACGAATGATGATGACGAAGAGGACGACGAAGAGGAACGGACCGTGATCAAATTGATTGCGCGAGTTGAAACCCGCTCCATCTTGAGATCCCTTGCCACCATTCGTCTTACAGGTGACAAGCGCGATGTCGTGGCTGTTGGTGCCGATGGCGGAGCTTTGACGGTGTTGGATTTTGAAGATGGTGTCTGTAAAATAATTCATTCTTGCACTTTTGGCAAGACAGGTTGTCGAAGATCGACACCGGGCCAGTACGTTGCTTCAGACCCTAAGGGTCGCGCCGTCATGATTGCAGCCATTGAAAAACGTAAGCTTGTTTACGTCTTGAACAGAGATGCTACAGGAAAACCTACTATTGCGTCTCCTCTGGAAGCTCATAGGACCCGAACTATCACTTTTGATACCGTTGGACTCGACAACGGATACGATAACCCAATATTTGCAACGCTCGAGTTGCAATACAAAGAAGTCGAAGATATGTCTCACACCAAGGATGGACACGACGAAAGTATTGAAAAACAACTGGCGTATTACGAGTTGGATTTGGGATTGAACCATGTTAGTCGGAGGTGGGCTACCACGGCGCAACGGACGGCCTGTTGTTTGGCAGCCGTCCCGGGTGGTGCCGATGGACCAGGCGGGGTCTTGTGTGGAGGCGAAGATTGGATCGAGTATTTTCACGAGAATTTGCCACACGATAGTACCATGACAGATGCCAAGGCTCCAACCTTGACAAGAGTGGTCGCGGCCATTCCGCGTCGCACTCTGCATCCAGCTGACAAGGGAATTTTGGTGACGAAAATTACGGTTCACCGACAAAAGAAATCCAAATTCTTCGCCCTGGCTCAAAGTGAGCTGGGGGATGTTTACAAGGTCACGCTACAGCTGGATCCAGCCGATAAGACAAAAGTGGTAGGGATTACAGTGTCTTTATTAGATACCTTGCCCGTTGCCAATGCTCTCAATATCAGCAAATTGGGAATGCTTTTCGTAGCGGCGCAATTTGGAGATCATCACTTGTACCAATTTGAACGCATCGATTTACTAGATGCGCCTACCACGACATTCGAAGAAGCTAAGGAGGCCTACAGTAAGGCTACAAATCCCACACCCTCTAACTTTCTCACAACTGCCCAGGCAACAGCAGTGGCGCCCAAATTTTCTCCGACCATGCTAAAAAATTTGAGAACTTTGTATTCCATGGACAATCCATCTCCGACCACGGGCATCATGGTTGGAGAATTGGCAGGAAACGAAGTGAGTCCTCAGATTTATACCCTGACTGGTTCCGGCCCGCGTAGTTCTATTCGGATCTTGCGGCATGGAGCCTCTGTCACCGAGTTGGCCGTCAGTGAATTGCCGGGTGTTCCTGGTGGTATATTCACCATTGCCGATAATTCTTCTTCTACAACCCCTTCGGCGGCTCAAAAAGATCGATACATTGTCGTGACATTTGCCGATGCCACGTTGGTCTTGAGTGTGGGAGAGACTGTCGAAGAAGTGGGACGTGAATCTGGCTTTCTGACGAACGCACCTACCCTGGCTTGTTCGGCCCTGGGGAACGACGGAGCGCTTTGTCAGGTGCACCCTGCTGGAGTGCGTCATATTCAACAGGGCCAAGCCAAGCAGTGGCATTGTCCTGGTTTGAAGCGCATTGAGTGTGCCAGTGCCAACGAGAGTCAAGTAATCATTGCCTTGGCTGGTGGAGAGGTCATTTACTTTGAACTTGACCCCATGACTGGTAACTTGACTGAGGGGGCTACAAGGGACATGGGTGCTGATGTTTGCTGTCTGGATGTTGGAACGATCCCCGAAGGCTCGTCTCGTAGTTTGTTTGCCGTGGTAGGATGCCGGGATCAAACAGTGCGAGTTGTCAGTCTTGAGCCCGGAAAACTTCTACACCAGCAGAGTAGCACTGCACTTAAATCTAGACCGCACACTTGCGTTCTGCAACGCGTGTCAGCTGCATCAAGTGATGGGCCAGTCAAGTCAGGGATGGATGATCTAGCGCTAGTCATTGGTCTGGATGATGGTAGTTCCCTAAGAGCAACCGTTGACCTTGTCACAGGCTCTATCGGCACAAGCCCGACAAAGCGCTTCTTGGGCGCTAGACCCGTTGCCGTCTCCCGTATCACTTTGGAATCCAGGTCGGCCACTTTGCTGCTGTCGTCGCGTCCTTGGATCAGTCGTTTGGACCCTGCGTCGGGCAAGCACATTATGGCCCCTTTGTCCTACGCCCCCCTGGATCACGGATGCTCCTTTCGCTCCGATGCAGTGCGCGAAGGAGTTGTAGCAACTGCAGGAAAGACCCTGCGAATTCTTTCTGTGGATACAGCGGGGATGGAAGGAGGAGACGAGGAAGCCTTCAACACAGAAAAGGTGGATCTACGATACACTCCTCGTCAAATGACGCTGCTATCGACAGCCGTGGGTGGAACGGACAGTCGAAAGATTCTCTTGGCTATCGTAGAAAGTGATTACAATGATTATGGCGAAGAAGCGAAGGTTGCTATGGGCTTTGATGCTTCTGGCGAAGGTGGTTCATTGAAAAGGACTAGCGATAAGGCCAACGACGACAGCATGGACATGGACGAAGGCAGCGACGAGGAAGAAGCCGAAAAGAAGGTAAAGGAGGAAGATGACGAAGACGAGGACCCAGAAGAAAAGGAGGCAAAGAAGACGCCGATTCGGGGACCCATTCCGCCGGGTCCTGGTCATTGGGGTTCCTGTGTCCGTCTGGTAGATCCATCTGATTCTTGCCGGACGCTGGCTTGTGTGGAATTGAACCGCAACGAATCGGCGTTTTGTTGCGCTTCTGTCCGTTTCCACTCCAAAGGTGGAGAGCCTCTTTTAGCGGTAGGTACAGTGTCCAATATGACCATGAATCCTCTCCGTCAGACTGCAAGTCACATTGTACTTTATAGAATTGTGAATGGAGAAAGACTGCAGTTGCTGCATCGAACGACTGTCGAAGAGGGACCAGTCCTTGCCCTAGCTCACTTTCAGGGTCGCCTTTTGGTCGGAATTGGCAAATCTTTGAAGCTCTACGAAATGGGAAAGCGCCAGCTACTGAGAAAATGCGAACTACGAGGTTTGCCGACCTACGTCAAGACCCTTCAGGCTGCGGGTGATAGGTAATTATTCGTTGGCGCGTTTTGTCTGAGCTTGTTACGGTATACCAGTTCTTACAGTCGTGGCCTTTCTTGTTCAACAGGGCATTCTTGGGCGACATGATGCAATCCGTTCATATTGTTCGATACGATGCTTCAGCAAATCGCCTTGTTTTGGTAGCCAGCGATCCGAACCCGCGCCCTATTGTATCACAGGAGCTCTTGGACTGGAATACAGTTGCCGTTGGGGATAAATTTGGCAATATTTCGGTACTCAGACTGCCTCGTGGGTCGGATGTTGGTGCTGTTGATCTCACGGGTCAACGTGCCCTTTGGGACTCTACACGGGATGACACCGCACCGCGATTGGAATTACTTTGTCATTACTATGTTGGTGAAGTTGTGACTGGAATGACTCGATCCTCATTGGTGGCTGGCGGCGCAGAATCTCTTATTTACACAACTGTCTCAGGTCGCATTGGTGCATTAGTCCCATTCACCTCCAGAGACGATGTCGAGTTCTTCACACAATTGGAGTCGAGCTTGAGGATGGACGTAATTCGTCCCACTGCCAGAGATCCTCAGTCGTATCGCTCTTATTACTCTCCTGTCAGCCATGTTGTCGACGGAGATCTCTGCGGCGCCTTCAACTCTCTGAGACACGAAGACCAAAGCAAAATTGCGGAAAAGCTTGATCGAACTGTTGGCGAAATTATGAAAAAGCTGGAGGATACGCGAGCCATGCTGTTGTAGTGATTATATTTTCCGTCGTGGCCAATAACATAAAAGAGATTTTTAGATTGTTAGGTATGCCTACAGTGTATACTCGATGTGTATCTACTTTTTGGAATTGCCCTGCCAGTCCACCACCCACCATTCTAGTAGCTTGCATTATGTCCATACGAGCAGCATTCATTATTTCATTATTTTGTTTATTTATTTTTAGTAGAGAAGAGAAGCAACTGCAAGTTGGCGGCTGGTGGTGGTGTACTACTAGTACTAGTCTAGCTAGACTGGCCTGGCTCGCTACTACTAGTAGTACCGTACTCCTACTATTCTAATGTAGTACTACTATTAGTCTACTACTAGTAGTAGTACTAGTAGTACTCCTCGTCTACTACTACTACTAGTAGTAGTAGCTACTACTACTACTACATGTACTAGTACTGGTCTAGACGGCCACTACTACTACTACCAGGTACAGTAGCTACTCTAGCTACTAGCTACTAGCTAGTAGCTAGATCTACTACACATAACCAAAGTACTACGACGTACAGTACTTACTGTAGCAGTAGGGATAGGGGGACACATCGAATAGCAAAACTTTTTCAAGCCAACAACACTCTCTAGCTAGTAGACTACTCTAGACTCTAGACTAATTTATCAATAAAAGGCAACTCCGGCCACATCCATCCCACAAAATACTGTAACCTGAACGAATGAGCATCAGCGAAGACAGAAGGCTGACTAAAGCGCCACGATGAAGACGTTAACCAAGAGGAGGGCGCTTTTGAGCTTCATATCCCTGCTGCTGATATGCTATCCAGAAATTGACACCAACGTATGCGCTTTTGTCCTCACCTCAACCTCTCCAATACCCTCACGTTACAGACACCTTGAGGCTTTCACTCTACGACAAGCAAAACAGGAAGCCGTGGATATAACCGTGAAAAAAAACGCAACAAGTAAATTACCGATCTTAAAGGTTCAAAATCGCCTGGAAGAAATCCAAATACGAAATTTGGAGGGAGAAAAATTGACGCAGGATTATTGTGATTCCGTTTTGGGCCTTTGCGTTGCAGCTGAAGAATGGAGCTGTGTCCTGGAAGTGCTAGATGTTATGAAGGATCAAGGATTGGAACAGCAATATTCGACGTACCGATCATGTTTGCAGTCTTGCTTTGAAATGAGCAACGGCGCAGCGGCCCAAGAGATCTTGGATGCCATGGAAAAGGCTCTCGTGAAGCCCTCACCGGAGGATTTGGGGCTTGTAGCAGCCACCATGTGCCGAAATAACAAACAGAAAAGTGGATGGTGGAAGAACGCCTTAGAGCTTCTAATGGACAACCCCTCTCCAGATATTTCTGTCGATGCCTATCAAGCAGTCTTTACCTGTATGGTGGACGAACGAAAATGGAAGGAATCTTTGCGACTGCTGAGAGAAATGGAAGGCGTAAATGATAAACGATTGCACCCGGAACCTAATCTCTCCATTTACCGCGAAGTCATCGAATGTTGCGTGGCCGCGAACAAAGTCGATCAAGCCTTTCAACTCATTCTTTCACTGATGGATCGCAAGGTCACGCCAACTGTATACACATTCGAGCTCGTGATTTCTGCCTTGTCAAAAAAGCTACAGTTGCGAAGAGCAATTCAACTGTTGGATTTAATGGGCGAATCGGGAGTTACTAAAACCGTTCTGACCTACAATACAATCATCACTGCCTGTAGTCGGGCGAAGGAAGTCGGTATGGCAAAAAATCTTCTTGTGCGAATGAAAAAGGAAGGTATCAAGCCAAGTATTGTGACCTACAACTCACTGTTGAGTGCCTGTGCCAGTAGTGACCGTTGGAAGGATGCAATGAATGTGCTCGACCAGCTAAACAGGGACCCATATTGTACTGCTGATATCTACACCTATACAAATGCTATTCGGTAAGAACAGTCTGCTCACTTAGTTGCTCGTTGCTTTTAGTGTGTCTCGTGACCTCAATTACTCCCCCAATACTACTGTACGGCAGGGCTTGCGCAAAGGCCGGAAAAATTGATCGCGCGCTGAACATGTATGAAGTTGTCAAACACAAAAAGATACCATTGGATAGCTATTTCTATGCGGCCATTATTGAAGGTAAGTTAGCTATTATGATCTCGCACAGCAATCACTAAGCCTAATTCTTACGCTAACGAGTGTGATGGCCTTAACTTGTTTTGTAGCTTGCGCCAAAGTAAAACAGTGGAAACGAGCATTAAAACTGCTCGACGAAATGAAGCAGGAAGGCATTGCCCCAACGGTCGTAATCTATGGGTAGGAAACGATGTTTGTGTACACCTTGACAGATTGATGCTACCATCTACAAATCTCTCACGTGTTAGCCTCTTTGTCCTACCTTTAAGTGTCACCATTAATGCGTGCGGGTATGGAAAGCAGTGGAAAAAGTCATTGGACCTTTTAGACGAAGTAAGATGATGCGCTAGAAATGAGTACTGCATTGCTAAGGTGTGTAGATTCCTTACAATTATTTTCTTTGCTGTCCCTAGATGCGCGACCAGGGGTTGCAAGTGGGCCTCATTACGTACAACTCAGCAATCAATTCACTTGCTAGGGCCGCAAAATATCCGAGTGGGCAGACGCACTCATTAGACATACCAGACGAGAACGAAGAGCTTTGGATTCGATCTCTACAGTTACTGGACCAAATGAAAAAGGATGGAATTCGACCGGATGGTTTCAGTTTTGCATCTGCAATTCGTTGCTGCGGCGAAAATGGCCGGTGGAAGGAAGCAGTGAATTTGCTAGAGATAATGCGGGACGCAGGTCCGAAGACGCAACCAAACAAAATTGCATATACTTCCGCGATCACTGCTTGCGGCCGAGCTGGGGAGTACAAAACTGCTTTAGGGCTTTTCAGACAAATGAAAAATGAAGGCCTGAATCCTGACAGAATTGCCTACAATGCAGTGTTTAATTCATTGAAACGAAGCAATCAGTCTGATCTTGCATACGACCTGTGGAAGGAAATGTGTGGCACCAATGACAATGCCGCTGCAACCAAAGGAACAGCAACAGCTGAAAAATGGACAAAACCAGACATAATCACTTTGACTGACCTGATAGCAACGTTGTCAGACGAAGCAAAGATAGACGAAGTATTCGCCGATGGCGTTGACCGCGGAATCGTCTTTTCAAAAATGCTGGATTCAACGTATGAAGTAGATTTATCAGGCATGTCATTTCCTGTTGCCCGCGCTGCTTGTAGGTACGCTCTCCGCAGAATGGCGCAAACAGTAAAAAATGTGGAGCAAATTAAGGATTTACGTTTCATAACTGGCGTCGGAGTTGCGACAAATAGAAAGAACAGCAAAGGCAACAGCATGCATTTATCAGGCAAACAGAATAGCATGGATTTTGTCGCTGATTACTCGAGCGGCGGAAAGAAAACCATGTCATTGCGAGATTACATCCAAACGATACTAAGAGAGGATTTTGATCCTCCTATTGAATCTGTTGTTCCGCAATTGACTCAGGGGACTGTCGAAGTGGACAAATCCCTGCTTCAGTTGTGGATTAAACAGCAACGAAATTTAAATTTAAAGTAACTACCGGGATTATCTCCCCTCTGTCGAGGCGTAGTAAAGAGAAGTAACCATCGCTTCCACCCTCGCTCGAGCGAGTTCATCTGCTTCGTCTCTGGGTGTCAGAGGAGGAGAACTTTGCTGCGACTGATCCGCCCCTGAACTGCCGCCATCCACATTAGGTGGCTTCTGTATACTCTCACCAACGTTAGCGGTACCATTTTTACTAGTTCTGCGGCAACTCGCGATAGGTTCTCGTTCTCGCAGGAAGGACAGCATTTCATCAACTTTCTCTGATGCACTTTTGCCTTTTAAGTACCACTGATAGGCGGCAGGCGATTCCTTTCCTTCGCCACTTGGGGAAGCTTCTTGTCCCTTTGGCAAAGCAAACTGCGACAGGGGCGCTATTGGTGCCCGACAATTGGTTAGGCGTTTCAAAAAGGATGACTCGTCGGACTTTAATTTCGTTTCCTCGAATTCCATATCGTCAGCGTGGCGCAGCGGAGAAGTCTCCAATCGGAACGATCGAGTATTGTTTCGGCTGGCGTTACCACCACTTGTGTCGCGGGGTGACTCCATTTGAGAGCCGAGCAGAGAGCGACCGGACGAGTCAGTAATAGCGTTTACATCCGCGAAACCAAGTTGCGCGCTCTGAGGTTGATCACCGTGACGAAGTGGAAAGTTTCTGCGTTTCTCTTTGATATTATTCAAACGCCGACGGTACGGAGACGACGGCGACTTGCCGTTTTCAGGAATAGTTGCTTGTGTCCTTTCGGGGCTACTGAAGCTCTTGACATCACTCGTGCTAAAATCGAACAACGAGTCCAAGAGAGACTCTGCCAAATCAGAATGGCGTGAATCTGATTCAAACGTAACCGTCTTCTTGATGTGATGGTGTTTTTCCTCCTTCATATCTCGAAAAATATTATTGGTATTGCCCTGTTCTAGCATTTTTGCAGCTGCTACTGTTTCTGCGTTGACTTTCTTATTTAAGAACGTCTTCCAGCCCGCCGTGACCGAGGATTGAGCACTCAAATTCGATTTTGCTGTGACAATTTCTGCGGGGACCAGTGTGTTGGTTGTTGTATTGTTTTTGCGAAAAATCGCATCCTTGTCTGGATTGGCATCAGAAAAATCACGTGCTCTAACGGAGCTTGCTCCAACAAAGGGGACATTAGCAGATGCTTCCACTTGATCTGCAGCCTTGACCAGTTCGCGAAAGTCAGAAGACTCGGACGCCCCAGCTTCAGAAGAGCTCCGTACATTCTGTGACAATTTTTTTGCATGTGCTGCCCAAGCGATGTTTTCCTTTCCTTTTGGACGAGGAGAAAGCCTAAGCGATCGTTTCTTCTGCGCTTCTCGAATGACGTCCCGTTCCGCTTGTCGGCGAGCAATGGACGTTATACTGCCCTGTAGGAATGAATCATTGTCTGCAGCGGATCCACTCCATATATTGGATGTCTCTGCAGTCTCGTCGCTGGATGCAGTTGAAATTGTCGTTGAAAGTGTCGTATTATTAACGCCATCGGATCCGCCACCTGGCTTGTTCAAAGTTTTGATGTCGGGACTAATATTGGAGTTCACGCGGTTTTTGGCGTCCACCGGAGAAACTTGCGATACGTTTCCATCTTTTTTATCACTGCGCTCTGGAAAAAGACCCAGATCCTCAGCTCCGACCTTTTCTCTTTTAATGCGAACAGGAGAAGTCGGGATGCGCAACATGTAATCTTCTTCCTCCTCAAAATTTAAAGCCGCAATGCCATAATTCTGTTGTGCATTGTACGAACCAGGTGTCTTACTCTTGAACACAACTTCGATCTGTTCTTGGAGGCTAGCCGACTGTATATCCTTGGCTGTAGTCTGCTGTTCGTTGGAGCCTTTTTCGTTTTTGCTGCTGGGAAGGTGGTCGCGAGCCAACTGTTTCAAGTATTGGATTTGCTGCTGTTGCTTGGCGAGGTTACTTTGATTGTTGTCGCGGGTCACTCTGTCGCTAATGTTGATAAGTTGGTCGTGCTCCGATTTTAACTGTTGAAGTTGAGTTTGTTGTTGCACAACCGTGCGTTGCTCATCGCTAGCGACATATTCATGAATCAACGCATTTACAGATTCCTTTCGTCCAGGAGGATCATTTTTTGTTCGATCGGCAATCATTTTATCTAGAATTTCAGAGGAACGCTGTCGTCGTGCCGCCAGCGCAGGAATGAATGGCGGCGGCCTTTCTTTTGGCCATTGTGTTTCAGTCTGACTGGAACCTTCCATGATAATGATATCTGTTAGCGAAGCATTACTATCTAGATTGGCAAAGCCTTGACGAGGATTCCAGCTGTGGCCTTCCTCGGCAAGACTGGCCGTAGCTTCTCGCATGGATTCGACCCATCCTTTGGATCGTGACGATGATGTTTTGATTTCATCCCCGCTGAAAGGCGATTGAATACTAGCAGAAGGGCCTAGCTTCTTCTCATCACATAGTTGCTGGTAAGGTTGTATTCCTCGGGGTGGCGATAAGGATTGAGTTCTTCGTTGCCGAAAGCCAGATTGATCTTTGTGAAGTGCATCATTTGCGGGAGGAGAGGATGGAGGAGAGACCTCGAAAGAGGGTTCCGCTAATTCCAAAATGCGCGGAGATTTCATAGATTTGCGACTAACTGTTGACTTCTTGTTTGGTTTTGGAGGTCTGGAGTAGCGTGCTGGAAGTGGCGACGGTGGTTGCTGTCTTTGCTTGGCAGGGGAGGTGCTTTGACTTCGCCGTGGAAGTGGTTGCTTTGCTTTTGCCCAATCGACAGGGAAGGAAAAGTCATTGTCGTCACTACTTTGAGTTTTCGGAGTATTGCTTCTGATTTTCGACTTCTCGGCAAAGATGTGCAGTGGAACACTTTCTTCTTTGACTTCACATTGTGTCGATGTAGCCTCCGAATATCTATGTACAGTATCTCCGATGGTCGCTTTCGTTGTGTTACCATAATCTATCCAACCCTCTGATCGATCCCAGACTCGGTGATTCGCAGCTGCAGCTGCTTGGATGGACTCTTGCCAGCCACCAGTGCATTTTTTATCAGCGGCTTTGGCACTGGCAAGTCGTTTTCTCGCTGCTCCCGGCCTCCTCTTCCTCGATGACATTGTTTGGGATGTGGATATAGTAAAAGCTGATGAGGACCCTGCACTCGACAGATGGATCTCATCACCATCATCATCGTCGACCGACCACCAGCTATCACCGCTTAAGATAGACATTGACATGGTGGATTATTATTAATCAACCAGAAAAATTTACAAATCAGATGACACTCGCATTTTTATTTAGCAGTGCTACGTAGTTAAGAATACAAAACTTTTGCAAATATTATTAATTGGCCAATGCGCGCGCGAGTACGGTACTTAAAGGCGAAACAAGCAGGCAAAGCCAATTTTGGCTATGAATAGGGAGCAAATGTGCATTTATTCGAGCAGCTTCCTGTCTAGTAGTACTAGTCTAGTAGTACTAGAGTAGGTCTACTAGCTAGTAGTAGTATACTCTAGTACCTGATGTAGCTACTACTACTACTACTACTAGCTACTACTAGTAGTGGTACCTTTCGCTATGAAGCTACCTGGTAGACTACAACCGGGTGGGGTGGGGTGGTGTGTGTGTGTGTGTGTGTGTGTGTGTGTGTGTGTGTGTGTGTGT
>Ga0100392_1002372_pt1 | contig 17502 bp, 8 predicted proteins | sample CryGeymeta201516_FD_81548 | JGI IMG/M metagenome (GOLD analysis project Ga0100392, IMG submission 81548) | Groundwater microbial communities from Crystal Geyser aquifers in Utah, USA - Crystal Geyser metaG 2015-16 | ecosystem: Environmental > Aquatic > Deep subsurface > Groundwater | place: USA... | reverse complement strand
TACTCCTACTACTGTAGCTAGTACCAGGGTAGACTAGACTGCACCACTACCCTACTACGTACTGGAGCCACTCGAGTACTGGTACCTGGTACTGCCTACCATGCACTGTACTACAACTACTACCAGAAGTACCTGGTATTGCTAGTACCAAGTAGTACAGTAATACCATTAGTAGTACCAGGTATGCCCAAAATGGCCGCTGGTTGTCCCGATGGGCTTCGGGTTTGTAACCAAAATTCTCAGATGTCTGCGTTCGGATTTAGCACTGTCCAACTGTACAACCGGAATACTGGCTGGTGATGCATACTAGTACCAGGTACTGCTGGTACTACATAGGCAATAGTAGCTACTACTAGAGTAGCTAGGACTAAAGCTTTTGTACCAGGGTACTTAGTACAGTAATTCGATAACAGAATTTTTACGTAAGTTGTTTGTGTGGTGGCTGTGTCAAAGACCGTTCGGGCAACATGGATAGAGTTCGGATTTGTGTCAAGTTCAGACGTTTCCAAGGAAAATCCTTTTCTGAGGTCCGAGTCGAATCCCGTGAAAAAGATTAAATCATGCTGTAGACGTCATTGTGGCTTTTCCCTCAGATCTTTACCAGGTAACGTAAAACGTTATGCTGGCCGTGCCCCCCGAGATTGCCTCAAGAACGTAAAAGTATCTTCTCTTCTTTGAATCAACCATGGCATACTACACAAACAAGATTTGCCACAGCAGCCCAACATAACCTTTCGTCAACTCACCTTTTGGGTAGACTACTGCAGTTCGTATAGTCCTCTGAACAAAAAAGCTAAATTACAGCATCATTTTTTTCTCCAAGGCCCTTTTGTCCTCTGTCCTTTATTATCGAGTCCCTTCCCCCGATGAAGTTCATCGAGATACTGTATTCAAAAATGCCATCCAACAAGACAAACACGCGAGCATTGTTGATGATGCTGTTAAGATTACTGATGATAACCAATATGGCTGCTTTTCAGATCAGTGCAATTCGCAGAAACTGGAAAAATCATGCTAGTATTAACAGCAACAACTACTACTACTACAATATTCGACTGGCAGCAACAACGACAACCCAACGGTCCCAAGAAGAAGTGACCAAAGAATTGTACGAATCCATTGATAAATTCATGGTGTTCATGGATACATCGTCGCCCTTTAAAAATCAAAACAGAGAAAAGATGCAAGCATTGGCCAGAGAACACAATGCCATTGTTTATGGTGCACCAATAGAGCCGGCTGCTCCAACTCCAACAAGCAGCACCAGTACTACTACTATTACCGCCACCAAAACTCGAATGCCAGAAGTGAGCAGTCGTCTAGAACCTGCCATGGCCAAAGAATTAGTTAAAGCTGCTTTTAGCGCCATGGAACCCAAATACGAATCTAAGAATAAAAGTACCGTTGATGCACCCAAACAAGACTATGGTTCCAGAGCTCCCGTTCCAGTCTCCAGCAAAAAATTGCCATCATCATCATCGGAATCAAAACATCCACCCACTGCGGATGCAGCATACCACACTAATACAACTACCACTCGCAAAGGACCCATATTTGCATCCTCAGTGGCATCTCCTACTGTCACTCCCATTGAAGGTGATGTCGTTGGCAAGCATTCAACACCACCAATACCACCTAAAACAGTCGTGCCCGTATCGAAGGATCCTGTATCATTGGCACCAAAAAAAGATCAATTTGATTCCACAACCGTAGTGCCCGTTTCCAAAGATCCACCAAAGGTGGCACTCAAAGGACAACCGAATGCGAAAAAGTTTGCTTCTTCTGTCGCATCGGCACAGGTAACTTCCATCATTGCAGATGATGATTTTGATAGGAAGAAGCTTTTAACGGAGGACGACCACGAATTACCAGTTACACCCAAAACAGTGGTACCCATCTCGGAGGATCAACCAGGTTCCATCAACGTGATGGATACCAGATCTTCTTCCAAAGTGGATACTGCACAAATCAGTACAACTTCATTGGCTGAAGACATTGCAAGGATGGAGCAAGATATTGCCCGAATGGAGGAGGAAATGAAGAAAGAGGAGGCATTTGTGTCAGACTCGTTACTTCCACCACCACCACTAGAAGCAGCACCAGCACCAGCACCAGCGACGACAGCTTCTTATTCATTTCCTCCCATTGTATTTTCGGACAAGCCAGATGTAAAGGTTTTGAAACAACTCATCAACGACGCCAACGATTGGTTCGAGGAGCACGGGAACGACGATCTTGATGATCAGGAATTAAAAGAGGAAGTACACGAGATGATTCAAGAAATGGAACACATTCTAAGGTACGCGACCGTCAACGACGACAGCAATAGCACCCCTAAGTTTGCCGTGTTATTACCAGATTCGGGAGGTGAATCTTCCAATAATGTTGACACTACAACAAAAGTAGCACTACCTTTACCACCACCACCATCAGCTGCACTCAAAGTATCTGGTTCCACGGCCTTGGGATTTTTTAAGGAACGAATTAGTGCACTCCAAAACAATGGAACTATCAAGGAAACAACGTCAACAGGTACAGAATCAGCAACAATTAATCCGCGCCCTACTACTACTACTACTACTGATGCTACTACTGCTGCTTCTGCTGCTGCCGCCGAGATATCAAGTACTAGACCTACCACGAAGGAACCAACAATTGATAAGGCCAGTGCCGAGACTACCAAGAAAGAACGAGTGTTGAAAACAGTGTTGGCAACCGATGTGGACGAACCCATTCGTCATGAATCATTGAGTGCCGTTGATCGTGCCTTCAAGGCATTGTCAGTCGGAAAGGTTACAAATGCAACTCCAGAGGCTGTCATTACAAACTTGGAATCGGATAGTACCTATGTATCTTCTTCTTCCCCTTCTTCTTTCAATGATGAAAATTCTTCCAGGGCAGGATATTTTTGAGAGAGTCGGGAAGGCAGGCAGCTTACACAAAATTGATTGTACAAATAGTGAAAAACTTGAGTTATTGCGTTTGCCAAAAAAAGATGCGCGCTCTTCTTAAAGCTCGCTAGGACATTTTATGTTACACGAAGCACACCTTTGAAGGCCAGCGACTTTTAGATAAAGCTAAAACAACAGATGAAACAAGAAGCTAGGCATCAACCACTTTCTTATAGCACTGTTCACTTGTTATGTTTTTGTTCATTGAAAAAATAATTCTCAGCAAAATCATAGTGCAGAAAAGTCATTGCTGCAAGATCGCCAAAGGCGTTTTTTCTCCAAAGAATCATTAAGGGAACAGGACGCGATGACGATGATGATGATTGATCATTGCATAGTACGGCGGCGGATCTTTCCCTGCCTTCGTTACGAGTTTACAATGCTGCTCTTTTTGCGTGCAACGGAAAAGTACACCGTACTAGTATCTATGATCTCTAGAGCGATCATCCACTGATTTTTATTTTTATTGTTGTTGGTTTCCAAAAAAAGTGAGGAGGCGGTGGTTTAAAAAAAATAATGGACAAGAAGCCAGGCGTCAAAATGGAGCAAATGAGCGTCTATTGCTAAAAAACTCAAAATACGAAAGAAGACGCATAGCTGCCTTTCAACATTTCACTCTTTCATTTCTCAGCATTGTTTCGATTTTTCACTCTGCGATCGTTTATCATCGTTGATTTGTTTCACAACAGACAAGTACTCGAGTACCACACACCACACACACATACACATACTACTAGTAGCGTCTACTCCAAACTTCTCCACTGGTTGGTTTTGTGAACTACTCTAATAAATTACTAAAGTTGTTGATCCTGAAGTTCACAAGACGAGGCCGAAGATCTGCTCGATACCACCGGATCATTACATCATACCGAAAGAAAGAAAAACTCAAATATCTAATTTTAACGGGGAGTATCGAGAGGAAAAATTTGTAAAGGCACTTTTTATAAAGTACAGTAATTTTAATTAAAAGATCATGCCCATCATGAAACGAATGCTCGCTGTTCACTACGCGATTGCCGCGATGGTTATGGCTGCAATTGCTACTAATAATATCCAGCGCGTACGAGCCAACGCACCCAAAGTTCGACCCATTGCGACCGAAATCTGCAATGAACAGGACGGAACGTGTATCAATACAGCATATCTTGATGACTGCGGTATCTGGCTGGCCCCGTCCACCTTGAAGGGTGCTGGATTAGGAATCTATGCCGGACGAGATTTTCAAAAGGGCGAGTACATGATGGGAGGAGATATTGTTATTCCCATTGTGGATATCATGATGCACCAGCGAGGTCGAGGAAAGTTTACCTTTCTGTGGGATGAATATACCTGGAATGGACGAAGTTTAGGCATGGGTCACGAGGTCATCAAGGAAGTGAATGCGGCATCTCCAGGTACAGTTAACAATATTGTAATCTTGTTTGTCTCTAATGAAAGTCAACACTTGCCTCACTATTTTGTGCATTATTTCATTTCTATTGTAGGATTTGGTGCTGCTGCCAATTGTTTCCTGGACCTTGTGAATGTCGAAGAAGGCGATCCCACAAATACCATGCCCAATGGATTGCATCGATCCAGTGATCCAGGTGTCGGGGCCTTTACAACGTACCATGATCGTAAATCTAATGCCAAGATCGACATCAATGCTGGGCAAGAGTTGTTTGTAAATTATGGTCAGCATTGGTTTGAGCAGCGCATCCGATTGGGTCCCATACCTTTAAGGAAAGGACTCCAGCAATCGACTAGTTTCTACCGCAAATTTCAAGCATTGAAGCGGGCCCACAGAGAGGTGGACGGCAAAATTTACAATGATCTTTGGGATACCTTTGTCAGAAATACAGTGTACAACGAATCACGCACCATTGGTGCTTTTTGGCACACGGAACTGGAAAAGGAATGGCTCGAACAAAACAAAACACTCAATGAAATTCGAAAAGAGGAAACAACCCGCGGCACGGACTGGTTGAGACAGTATGGTAATTGCGCCGATCATATCCGGGAAGAACCGTCCACAATTCGACAAGCTGGACGAGGAGCCTTTGCTACCCGAGCAGTACCCAAAGGTGCTGTTCTCGCCCCTTTGCCTATCATTCAGATTGTTGACAAAACCGTCTTGGAAATGTATGAATTAGCAGATATCAAGGCCAAAAAGAGGGAAGACAGACGAATTGCTGGATATCAATTGCTGACAAATTATTGTTTTGGTCACCAAAATTCAACCATGGTTTTATGTCCCTACGGAACTGTTGCAAGTCTAGTCAATCACCACCAGAAGAAAGCCAACGTCAAGTTGCAATGGGCAGATCCAAAGCGCGGAAACCACAATCCCGAACTTTTGAACGTACCAATATCAGAGTTTGCATCACAGCGAACAGCAGCATTGGCCATGGACTTTGTCGCTCTCCGTGACATTGAACCAGACGAAGAGATTTTTCTGGATTATGGAGACACGTTCGAAGCGGCTTGGCAAAATCACGTGAGCAACTGGAACATAAAGGACGGTGACAAGTATGTCTCGTCTTTTATGTTGAATGAAGAGAACATCGAGGAGCTTCGGACTGAATTCGAACAGCAACACGACCCCTATCCTGGAAACCTCAACATTGAATGCGACCATGGCATTTGGAAAGGAATAGATCAGGTACTATTCGAAACAAAAAGTGAGATTAACGTGACAGACCCTGAAAAACGGGACTGGTGGGTGTGTGATCTTCTTCGACGTCGAAGGGTGGACGGTGTTATTCGGTATACTGCGGTGGCAACACGACCGGACCCAAAGAAAAAGAAGAAAACAGAAGCCGCCAAGAAGGACGAAACGCCAAAACCAAAATATGTCAAACTCACCGATATTAAAAGAATGGCGATCCGTTTTACAGACCGCCCCTACACATCGGACATGTTTCTCAAACAGGCGTTTCGGCACCACATTGGCATTCCCGATGAGATATTTCCAGATGCGTGGAAGAATTTTTCGCCGTCGCAAAAATAGAAATAGAAACAGTGATGGTATTCCAGAGACGGGGGCGTTAGGCACTTGCAGTTTTGCACAACACTAGTATCGTAGCAATTTAAATTAAGATACTCGCTAAAGTTTAAGTAGTTGATTTAACGAGCGTTTACTCATATGAAGCAAACTATCACAGCTGCGATATTCTTTCTCTGTCGTATTCTGGATACATTACTTGCCTTCATGACTGCTCGACTGTCATGAGCGTTGCTACAGAGCTATTCGCCAGATCATCGCCTGTCTGCATTGGTGTTGCCCCCCACGGCCTTGTCTAGGACAACTTTGTCATGAACTGCATTTTCTCCGAATACTGGCTCGAGCGGGTTAACAAAATCAAGTATTCGTTCCTCCGTCTCCTCTTTTTCCTCCTGCTTTTTTCTCACTCTAGTTTCTGAGTACTTGACGTGTGATTCACCAGACCTGCTTCCATCTTGTGACCCGTATTCGTTTTCTTCTCCATCTATACAATAATTGTCTTCGATCCCCTCTTGATGAATCTTGCTTCCGCGGAAGTCGTCTGCTACTTCATTTCCGAATTCAGACTTTCCTTTCTCCCCAGACCGCTCACTCCTTTTACCGAAGCCTTTGCAAATACGAACGAAAAGGTCTACAACGCAGCAGAGTACTGTGATCATGAGAACAGTAAGCCCCAAAACAGCCATAGCAATGGCTCCAGCGTTAAGGTCCGTAATTCTTTTAATAATGCTTTGGTCCTCGTGGTCAGACTTGTGGGCGATGTTAGGCACCGATGAGGACAGGGAGGAGGGAGCCAGAGATGGCATTGATGTGCGGGCAATAATGGTGTTTATAGTCCAGGCAGGGTCTAAGGACGACACTTCGTTGCCAAGCTCGCCATAGGCGACAGCGTCCTCGGCCAGTTCATCCGCATTGGATTGGAGTATTAGTGCCATGTCTAAGACATTCTTTCCCTTTAGGAATGTATTGAAACCGGCGACAGCATTGAAGCAGCTCGATTGCACATCCGTCTGGTCGCGGCAGTCTGTTTCTTCCAAGTCAATGGCGGCGGGCAAAGACACTACGTAAATGGCAGTGTCATTCTGTTGCAAGCGACGCATTTCTCGAGGAACCGTGAATCTTCTTGAAACGCTCGTGTGCAGCTGTAGCTTTCGCGCCGTGTTTGCCATAGAAGCTTTCAACCCAGGCCCAATGTACCCCGATACAACACTTTCAAAGCCAGTATTCAAAGCTGTGTAGTTTGGTTTCGAAGTACTATCACTGGTGTACTGTGCGAAAAACTTGACATTGGATATAAGTACATTGCTCCTCACAGGACTCTTTGTGACAGCGTCATTGAGGTTAGCCTGTGTGTACTGGCAAACTTTGTTCGCTCTTTCAGCTGCCAGAATATTCAGATCTTTCTGAGAAATATCAGGCCGAAAGGCTCCCAGCAAGTCAACCGCTAACTGATCGTCGTCCGTTCGGATGGACAATTTTTCGAAGCAACCTTGAACAGCATCTGGCAGAGCCGCCCAAGGAAATCCAGCATATGTGTTTCCTGTCATGTAGTTCAAGAAGGTAATAAATTCTGTTGTGTTCAAAAGACGATCAAGATTGGCGTTGGCATTCGTTAAGAACTCCCGGCATTCGTCGGCTCGTATTGAGATTGGCTCGAGCACCACGTTATGAAGCGTTGTTCTGGTTGGGCCTGGACGAGCTCCATCATTCGTTTCGTCACTTGAAAGGAAACCGAAATCATCACTTTTGGTAGAGTCTGGTAGTCCATAAATACTTTGAATACCATTCACTTCTGGTCTTCCTTTGTCACCTCTGTGATCATCCCCAATGCTTCCATCGATAGTTCCACCCATTGAACCTTTACCATCGCTGTTCTTGTCGTTGTCTTCTTCTCCCCGACTGGGAAGATGCATTAGACGATAGATCTTATTACGCATACGCACACGGTTGACATTCCACAAGGTACTATTCTTGAACGGCGGGACCTCCCATACGGCATTCTCAATATATTCTTTCATAATAGTGCCCCGGACATTTTCGTCGTGTACGAGTTTTTGCTTGACGTATTCCATAGGAATGACATCGCCACCGCCGTAAGTAAAGTATGCTGTTAGGTAGTATCGAATGGTCAGCGGCATATCATCCAAAGTCGCCTCGTTAAAATCCCATCCCTGCATGTCCAGTGACACTTTCACTTGCCGAGACCCGTAGGATGATTGCAATACTCTGGACAAGTATTGCTCCGTCAAGGGTTTCAAGTGTTGGATTTCCTGAGGGCTAGGCTTTTTGGCAAAGCCAGGAAAGTATCCGTATTGGAAAATGGCTTCGTAAAATCCATTTGTCGGACAAGACCGCGTAGAGCCAAGCACAATATCTGCCTCCTGGTTATCGTTCTCAGTATCAGTGGTTGCAGCCTCCACCTTCACCACGACCTTGGTCGGTTGCGTCGAAACTTCTACGACAACCTTGTTAACATCCACGAACCACGAGGGTTCGAGCAATGGTTCAGCTTTCCACACAAACTGTTCAATATATTCGGTCATTTGACTGGCTCGGACGCATCGATTGATATCTCTGGCATCTAACGGCGAGCCATCTTCAAAGGTAGCATGAACCACCACGGAATGAGTCACAGGAAAGGGCGTGTACGGCTCGTACGTCCAACTTTGCGAGTACAAATTAACGTAAATAGAATTGCCTAATTTGTGCTGCAGCATTTGTAAATAATAAGCTTTGGTTTGACAGAGAAGTCCCTGGTACATTTCTTGGGTTGGAGCAACGTCCGATTGCAGTCTGTTGTCGTCACTGAAAAAGCTATAATGAAATGTATTGACTGCATATGACTCTACGTTGTTCTTATCTTTGTTGTAACTGGCTGTACTAGCAGTGGCGTTGGTACTCGTTATCTGTTGGACACGTCGTCGTTGGAGCGCCAAATAATGGTGTTCCGTTTCTCTGACCTCCTGCCGTCTAGTGAATTCATGTTGCCTGTGCATTGCCTGCGGGACCTCGTCCCGAAAGAAGTTTTCCCGAAAAGAATCAACTTCGTCCATGCGTCTCAGTTGATTGAAAACTTGCCATTGTTTTTCTACGTTGATGAACAATACCAGAAGAACTACTACCAAAAGGATCGAGAACAGAATACCGCCGTTGTTGTTTTTTCGTCGAACGATCATTGTTCTTTTTCACTATGGTTTATATTCGTTCCGCCGACAAAATCAGGTCCACTTTTTCCTCGACATTGGTAGGATAGATTCTTTAAAAGAATGTGTAGAGCTCTCTGTTTCTTGAGATGACTGCTGTTTTTCAAAAGGGAAAGCCTGTCGACAGAGTATGTTTTTAGTTTCGGATAAATCAAAGACCATCAATCATGTTTCGTTTTCTAATTTTTTTTGCAAAGGTAACCTTCTCCCTATTTCTGTCGGCTGTGCTCGAGTACAACACTACGCTAGCTAGCAGTAGCAGTGTAACAAGCAGGTACTGGTACAGAGTACTGGAGTATGGTGCTGGTGGTAATAAACAACACTACTACTACTACTACTGCTAGCTAGTAGCTAGTAGCTAGCTACTAGTAGTACTAGTAGTAGTAGTAGTAGTACTAGTAGTAGTAGTACTACTACTAGAGTAGTGTTACGCTAGTAGCAGGCGGTACTGGATAGTCTACTGCTAGTAGCTACCAGTAGCTACTACTAGTAGTAGTAGTAGACTCCTAGCCCTTACTAGGTTACGGTTACCCTTGCCAAAAGCAAAAAGATTTCTCATAATTGGATTTGGATTTGGATTATTTATTATTTTGTACTCTAACGATAACCTACAACCTACAGCCATACAGCCATCATTCTCTATTCTGTTACACTGTCGGAGCAAACACCAAGGCGTATGCTTCGTTTCTGTTCACGTGTCTTTACGGGTACGGTATACGTGGTGGCCGCATACTAGTACATAAAGTACATACATTCACACGCAAATCAAAAATTATTGTTGTTGTGATGCCAATCACGGACTGAGTACCTCTCGATGCCACAACCGCAAAGACTCGGTATTGCAGCCATCGTAGTCCTTTGGACTTTTTCCTTTCCCATATCTCTGGCATTTCAGACTCACCAGCACTACACGTCGTCGTATCGTCGTTTCCCATCACACTGTTTCTCGTTCACTACAGCTGCTGTATCTGACAGAATGGGTGTTTATTCCAACACAGGATCCGATCCAGCCCGTCCTCAAAAGGTCAATCAAGATGCTTATTTTTTCAACAACAAAACAATATCTAATGCTCTGGTGGGACCCTCCTATACCTGTATGGGTGTTCTGGATGGACATGGTCTCAAAGGACATGTTGTTTCCACTTTTTTATCTCAACAATTGCCCGATCTGTTTCAGTTTCATTTGGAACGTTTGCTTAGATCAGATAATAATGGTGGTTTTAGTGGTGGTACAGATGCTGATGACAGTGAAATTTTAAAACAGTTGGTAGATTTAGAGGACACACTGGAACAATTGGGAGGGCTTTCTCGGGACGAAATTATGGGCAGTAACAGATCTTTTGTCCAGCAGGCCCTGATTTGTGCCTTTCATAGTGCACATGCTGCCGCCACGAATAACCCAGAAGTTCCTGCAGGACGAAATGGTGCCACTTGTATCATGGTGGCTGTAGATCGGGACTCTCATTCGGATGACGTACTGCTACACGTGGCTCATGTCGGAGACTCTCGTGTCATTCATGTAGAAATAGGGGATAGTGGCAACAACAACAACAACAACAACAACAACAACAACATCAAAGTATCACAGCTTTCTTCTGAAACGACCATCAGAATGGAGATTGAGCGACGGAGAATCGAACAAGGAGAAGGCATCGTGCGAGGCACAAATGTATTTTATGGTCCCATCGGAATTGCTATGACTCGTTCTCTAGGAAATGCCGTCATGCTGCGTGCTGGTGTCGTACCGACACCCATGGTCGACTCGTTTGCAATACCAAAATCTTCAAACTCGTTCCTCGTTTTGGCAACCGACGGCATTTGGGACGTTCTTTCCAACGAGGTCGTCGGTGATTTGCTGATGACTCATGTTCAATCATCCAACAATACACACACAAGTACTCTTGAAACAATTTGCTTTGAAATTGCAGATGCTGCACGGCAAAAATGGATTGGGGATTTGCCTATTGTCGATGAAGAAAAGATTGATGATATCACCTGCATGGTGGTTCATATTTGCTAACACTATGTATTAATAGGTACATGAGGTATTAATAGTATTGACATGTGAGGAAGTTTTTTGCCATGTAGGTTTGAAGTGCATCTGCCGATGACAAATCTTGATTTGTTCTTAAAAGTAACCATCCGAAATGGAGGCTGTAATCTTTCCGTCCTCGTTCAAAACAGCGGTCGACTCCGAGTCAGCCATGGCAGCCAGCTTTTTCTTTTCTTCTTCAATTCGTTGGTCACGTTCTTGTACCGTAGTCCTCAGATTTGCTACTTCTTCTCGAGTTGCCTGCAAATAAGAAATCGTCAAATCAACATCTCCCTTGAGACTCTCCTTTTGTTGCTTTAGCTGAGTCAGACGGTGCTCGAGTTCTGTCTGCGTTTCCTGTGCCGTCATTTCCCGATCTTTCATATTACGTTGCGTTTGATCCAGTAATTTCTTGTAGTCTTCAATCTCAGCCAGAGCAGCCGCATGCGTCTGGGTGATCATATCAATCTCAAATTTGAGACGGGTTACCTCCACCTTGGCTTGGGCTGTGTCTGTCTCCAGCTTTTGGATTCGACCATACTGGGCATTAATGGTCTCTCTGCGTTTCTCGCCGGAAATCATCAGAGCGTTTTGAGACTCGATCAGAGTTTTGTTATTTTCTTGGCAGGCCTTCAGGTCTCGCTGGATAGATTGTTTGGCATAAGCCAAGGAAGCTACCTTGGTTTCCAACTGCATACACTGAGATTCCTTGTTCTTAAGACTTTTTCCCAAGGCAGAGACTTTTTTCGTCAACTCAAAGCGTTCCGTTGACAATGATTTTAAACTTGCCTCCAAGTTGGCCTCGTTTTGCGCCCGCTGTTTGGACACCTTCTCCAGTTGGGTCACTTTCACCTGACTCTTCTGGAGATCCAATTCCACTGCCTTTTTGGCAGCCGTTAACTCTGTGAGTTGATTCGAAACTGTCTGTATCATTTCCTTAAACGCTTCCGTTTTTTCTTCGTTGGCTTCGGCCTCCGATTTGCGGGTAACCTTGAGTTGTTGGATCTCTTTCTCGAGCTTTTCCACGGCTATCTTAATCTTGGCATTTTCAATTTTTTGCACCTCCGAGACAGATAAGGCAGCATCCCGTTCCTTCATACAATTTTTGAGTTTGGCTTCGAGAATGTCGTAATTGGCTACACTTTGAACACTTTTGGCAACATCGGCATTTGCAACCGACAACTTCTTGACCAAATTCTGAATCGCTTGCCGTTGTTCGTGTACTTGTTTCTGGAGTTCTTTGTTCTCCTGGACCAAAGTAGGAGAATTTTTCTTGCCAGAGCTATGGCTGCTAGCGTTGGGAGCAGGAGCGATGCTAAAGATGGAAGTCATGGTTGCAAATTGCAAATACAGAAAGAGTGTTGAGAATAATGAACAATCAAATTCAGGCAGATAATGTTCTTGGATGTCACGGGTCACTTGATGTTCATACACGGGATTCGCTTTCGACGGTATTTAGACCTGAAGAAGTTCCGCATTTAGCAAGTTTTGGTGGTTCATTAGGAATAGAGTCTTTACGTTTAGTCGTCAACCTTAACCCCATTATTTCATAATCAAGAAGCGAAAACCAACGCCCGCACCGCTTTCACTCGTGAAATATCCTTCTTTCCGAAGGACAACTACAACAACAAGTTAACTACTTTGTTATCAGGTATTCTGATCTGCTCTATTAGACGTAACATTGCTCTATGCAATCGTGCGAAAGTAGATAAAGTCGCAATTAGACGCAAAGACCTGAAGCGAGTTCATTACTGTACGAGTACTACTCAAAGTTATCTTTCGAAAAAGCTTTTTAAACCTTTCACTTTTGCTGAACCATGACGTCCGTTGCGAATTTCTCTCGTCCCGGAGCTGAAAGCCACAACGAAGGATCGTCCTCTTCTGAAGGAGACTGGATTCTTGTCGAAGATGGTATCCTCAAGGGAGTCTCTCTCGTCGTCAACCACACCACTGGCGAAGTGGTGTCGTTGAGCACGAAAAACTGTCGCGAAGAAGATCGCTGGGAGGATCGAGTGCCCGCTCATGCTCTTCGAAACTATCCTGTCTTGGAGACTCTAGACCTGGATAAGAGTTACTACTTGACTGACTTTGATGTTCCTGCCTGTTATATGCCGCGTTTGCAGCGCCTCTTTCTTACCCGGTGCAGTCGTCTTACGACCATCTCTCCTTCGATTAGCGGATTTCAGAGTCTGACAGAGGTACAGTAGATAGATACGCGGTGACTGTTTTTGATTAGCAGGTGGGTTGTGCGGGCATCCATTAACTTGCCTTCCTTCTCTTTCAATCTTCCTTCTGTAGTTGAGCTTTTTTGACAGCAACATGATTGGGTCACTTCCGGAAGAAATTGGTGCCCTCAAGAGGTAGGCATAATTTTTTTTTCCTATGAAATTTGCATGCGATGCTATGGATGCTATCTCACACTGTTTCACCATTATTCCGGCTCTTTACCAGTCTCAAAAAGCTAACCTTTGGTGCATCCTCTGGAGTGGCCAACAAGGAACTCACAAAGTTGCCCGAATCTGTTGGTCAGTTGGTTCATCTTGAAGAGTTGGTGTTGGACCAATGCAAGACTCTTGCAGAATTGCCAGAGTCTATCGGAAATCTGAAACGTCTGACTATGCTTCACATGCGATCTTGCAAGCGTCTGACTGTCCTTCCCAGTTCCATTGGAGGTTGCATCAGTCTTAGAGATGTGTCTTTGGCCAAGTGCTCGTCCCTTCAGTCTTTGCCAGATTCCATTGAAAACTGGACAGAATTGGAAGAGCTCGTTTTAACAAAATGCACGTCTCTCGAGAACCTTCCCGCACAGCTGAGCAACTGTAAGAAGCTGGCGCATCTGAACCTGCGTTCCTGCGCCACGCTGGAGACACTGCCCGAAGGACTGGAGAACCTTCCGCGATTGCGGACCCTTGATCTGGCTTTGTGCGACAAGTTGGCGATGGTTCCAACGTGGCTGATTGGTGACGTTTGGCGCATGGGACCTCTGGATTTCTCTTACCGGGTAAAGAAGAGGAAGTCCTCGAAAGGAACTTCTGACAAGGACGAGTATTGCGAGTAAAGCCCCCTGCTGTTGCGTATTGATCGGGACCACCCATGTACAGTGGTTTGAAACCTATTTTTTACATGAAAGATGCGTTCGACTTATATGTTTTGCATTTTTTACGACGAAAGGCAGCGGGCTGAATTTAGGGTCAATGACAACCTGTATGGTTATATTTTCGCGTCAATTTTCATACTACATGATATAGTACGCATTGATTTGTATTTTCAAACGACTGGTGACAGTTTTAGTACTTGTTTGGTGTACAACAGTGCGCGACTACGCATGTTCACGGCCTGACAAATCCGACGTCGTTCTGAGACTTATTCCGTGAGAAAGCTAAAGAACAGGGGACGTCGGGGTGGTTTTCAAGTTCTGATGACTTCGGCCGCAGGAGAGCTCCCAATCTCAAGATCCTGCGTGTCGTCCGCGACTCCGGAGGGTTCCGCAATATCTGCGCAGCTTGCATCGCTGTCATCCCCCTCCTCTGCTGTCGAGGGGGCTGGCGATGAATTCTTGGCATCTTCTTCTTCCTGCGCCTCCACCCATTTGGTTATTCGCCATTTGCGATAGTGCAGGAGTAGACCAAAGGTCATCCAGGACCAGAAAGAAACAATTTCTAGGACTGTTCTCGTGTCGCTGTAGCCAAAGGGCTTGAAAATTGTCATAGGTAAGCGGTCGGCGCTCCAAAAGTTACCTTGCAATTGCCAGACGACGGATGTGCCGCCATACACCATCTCAAACTTGTGACAAGCCGAACTAAAGAGTCCTGTGGATAATAAGTGAAGCAGACCGGCCGAGAAGATTGCCAGGTATACCTTATCTTGCATTCTTCCGTTGCCATAGTAGATTCCCCATCCGGCCAAAAATCCCACAACCGACCCTACGATGGCACTCAGTGGTATGGCCTTAAGCTCCTCCTTGTTCAGAAAGAAGGGGATCAAAAACACTCCACACTCTGCAACCTCACGCCAGATATTCCAGGCTACGTTGAACCGAATGCTGTTGAGAGACAAGTCGAAGGAGTCGGCATTATCGGATATCGTGGCCTTGTGACTTTTATAAATGCCCAACCACCTTGGTAATTTAAGCGAGAGCTGCAGGATGCAAATGGCGGCCACCAGCTTGGACACACCCTCAATTATGGTGGATGTATCTTGGTCAAACTCTCTGGATAAAACCGCCAAAGGGATCGCCACTGCAGCACACACAATAATGGCCACTATAGTTGCCACAATGGTAGAATCGCGTATGCCTTTCAGTAACGTCGATCGTTCTGCATCCGAGAGCTGGGTTCCGGCGCGAAAGATGATGGTCCGAAACTCTCCAATGATTAAGGATGCCTCCAAGACCTCTCGAGCAAAGATGGTTACCATCGCAAAGTTGAATAGATCGCTCATGGTGGCAGTTGTTTGTGTCTACTAGTAGAGACTATACTTGTATGTATGTATAGATTATAGATGAATTGTTGATTCTAATGTTTTATGGACAGAAGACAGCAGATTCCAATGGAATTGACACTTCGCCTTCGTTGTCGGGCGGAGTAGTCTAGTCTACCGTACCGGTAGTGTGAGGGAAAAAAAATACTCCTCTGCGACCTACAGCGGCAGATGAAAAAAGCATGATATGGAGAGAGGAGAAAGAAGAAAAGAGCAAATCACGTTCTACATTTAGCGATCGAAGCGTGCTGAAAACAACTGTATCGCATTGTAGGCCAGACTGGTAATCAGCACGGCAAATTTTTGTGCAAATTTTGCACGATCAGATGTCTCTCTTATTAAATTAGGTAGTCTAGTCTACTACCATACTACTACCAGGTACTCTAGCTACTACTACTAGACTGGGCTACTACTACCTGGTAGCTAGTGGTCCGACTGTGGAGTACGAGTACTGGTACTCCTACGACGCAGTAGAATCAGTGGCAGTAAAAATTTAATGAGAATACCAATTCACAGGCATGTTTCATTTTATGTACCATTCGCGAACCGGGATCTCGGACGGATGGTTCATCTGCCTGGTAATAAACTTGCTTCAGGTGGTGGGTTCTCGTTTTTCTTCGTCAATATTAATAAATAAAATAAATTGTATTCCGCAGTATTCGGAATAGGTGTTCTCTATTCCAACCCTGGCAAGGTGTGCTCTTCATCATGCTGTTGCGGTTGCGACCTTCCAACATGTGCACATGCATGCTTTGTTGTTTCGAAATGCCAAACAGGCCTTCTTGAGAAATCCAGCAACCGGCCGCTCCGAAAAAGGTATTGACTGTTCCGAGTGCGAGCATCCGCCCGCATACATACTGCTGACAATCCGTCTTTTTCCAATCGCCTTTTATCCGATTTTACTGTTCGCCGACTCGCATTTGTTCATCCAAAGCATTGGCGCAACGCAGTCAGTGCCTTGGCATCGCCGAGCGATGCAAGGATCTTGCATCCTATGACCTCTGTTATAATTTCTTTGACTAGTAGTGAAAAAACAAGCAGACCAAAACGGGACATCTCAGTGCATTGCCGTGACGCCAAAGAATTCGTTGATGACTCCGATCTCTGCTTGCTTTTCAACAACACAATGTACAATTACAGCGGTTGAACAACAATGGTTGTTCTTAGTTATATCTGAAACCATCTTGGAGAGGGGCAATCAGCCACCGTTCGGAATGTAAAAAAGGTCGATTACAATAATGTTCCAGTGGTGCGTTTTAGATTTAATTTGACCTGTCCAAAGCAACCGTTAGTGACGAAGGGGCTGAAGTGTTTTTGTGAGTTGGGGTCCTCTAGTTTTACGGAGTGTGCTTGGAACCAATCTGGCATAAGTTTGCACAAAACAATCCCGACAGACTTGACGCGCGCGGCTAAGTGATTTGCCAGGTCCATTTTTCATAGACCCGATGAGAACCTTTTCGAGTAGTTCATACGCTGTTGCCGGCTGAGGACGAGTGCGTTTTTTTGATGTACTGTACGTGTTATGAAAGCAGCTGTTGGTGGTAACGTGCCGAACCTGTATGCCCTGGGCAGGATTCTCTGAACCCTGAACCTACCGCGCATGTGTTTTTTCTCAAAAACTTTCCAAAATGTAGTTCACCAAAACTAGAACTCGGGTACTCGAGCGTAGTAGCTGGTACCAGGTACTGTACTACTGTAGCATGCACTTGTGATCGTCAGGGATTTTTACTGGAGTAGTATTTAGAGACAATTATTTTGGTCTGGTTAAAAAAATCTGGAGGGAGTTTGACCCCTGCAAATTAAGCCCAGGTGGACTGCCATAGGACTCAGGAGTTAGGTCTCTCTCTATTAGGT
>Ga0100392_1002371_pt1 | contig 17514 bp, 17 predicted proteins | sample CryGeymeta201516_FD_81548 | JGI IMG/M metagenome (GOLD analysis project Ga0100392, IMG submission 81548) | Groundwater microbial communities from Crystal Geyser aquifers in Utah, USA - Crystal Geyser metaG 2015-16 | ecosystem: Environmental > Aquatic > Deep subsurface > Groundwater | place: USA... | reverse complement strand
TTACCCTCACAAACTTTACACGGTTCAGCCTCCCTCGCCTTTTGTTCGAAGAGTTGCTTTTGGCCGACTAAAACTACGCCGGCACCGACGGCCCCGACCAAAAGTAAGATTCCTAAGATTGTTGCGATTATTCTTCCGCTTTTCTTTTTTGGTATTTTTGGTTCCGCAATCATTGGCGGAATATCTAAATTCTCCGGCGCGGTTTCCGGCGCTGCCGGCGGCATGGCGGGAATGTCTGCCATTTCAGGGAATGTTGGTGGTGGGAAGGCAACTTGAGTTTGAGCAGATATTATTGGGTCAGGCATATTTTGATAAAATTTCTAATTATTTTAATTAATCTAATTATTCTAAACAAACCCCAATTCCCAATATTTAGGTCAATTAGAAATTAGGTTAATTAGGTTAATTGACTTGCTTCTTTCCAAAAAAAGTAAGCAAATCCAATTAGGCCTAATCCCATGATAGATAGAAGGATTGTCGGTGTCAATACTCCGGAGTCGGGTTGGGGCGGCAGGGTGGCCGAAGGAGAGGCGGTTGGAGAGGGAGACGGGGTTAAGGTTGCCGAGGGGGTTGAAACAAAAGCCGGGCCTTCGGAGGCTTGAACAACAAAATTTCTGGTTAAAGTTCTTAAAATACCACCGGCGTCTTTCCAGGTAATCGTTATGGTGTGCGGCCCTTCGGGAAGATCTTTTGGTATTTCCCAACTCCATTCACCCGATTGTAGGATGACAACACTGTCTGTTATCGGATCGGACTCGACGGTTATTTGAATTTTAACCCCCGCCGGCCCTTCACCAAAAAACTCGGGTTTTATGCTGGTGACAATTTCACCCGCGGAAATCGACTCAAGTGTGACCACGTCGGCGGAAGGTGTAGCTGTATTTTCGGGGATGTTGAAACCCGACGAAGGGGTGCCTACCTCCGGCACGCCCAGCGAGGCTTGGGGAAGACCGGTATTCTCACCGGGCGGCAGGTTTTTAAAGTCATGAGTTTGCCCGAGTATCATTGTCGGAACCGGGTTCGCAGATTTGGAATAAATTTGAGCTGTTGAGACCTCACCTTGTCCGGAAAGGGCCGATATTTCAAGAAGACTGTTTGCGGCAGATATGTTGGCAGGCAGGGAAATAATCCAACTTCCGTTTTGGGAGGCCAGTGCCGAGAAAAGTTTGCCTGCGGTTGTGATGTAGACAAGGGCATTTTTGGCTGAGGCGCCGGTTGCCAGAAGCACGCTTCCCGAAATAAGACCGGATTGACCGGATTCTTGAACCGTTCCTGTTTTTCCTTGCCAGGCGACGCCGTTGTTGTCAAAGTCGTGTTCTCCGGAGTTTATTCTGAAAAAATAACTTGTTTGAGGCTTGAGTCCGGAAACATTAACCAAGTGTGTGTAGCCGGGGCTGCTTAATTCCTCGGTTTTGGTATTGGTCAGGTTGCCAACCGAATCTCCGTATTTAACAAACCCCGTATTTTGAACGTCCGTCATCCAAGTTACGGAAAGGGAGTCGGCGGTGATGTTTGAAACCCTGACGTCTTTAGGAGAATTTTGTCCTTCTGCGCCCAGCCGGAAAATTTGTCTGTTTTGGACAAGCATCACTCCCGTGGCCAGACTTAAAATCAAAATAATAATGCCGATAATTGTTGGTATTTTCGCTTTTTTCGTCATAATGTAGTCATTTATATATTTAATTCTCCCGAACCGGTTCCGGTCTCGGGTGATGCCGTTGGACTAGCTATCGGAACGGTTTCAAAAACCTGCTCTTTGTCAAAATATATCCTCTTTTCAATTTTATCAACCACCGTTTTATCATAATTGGCATTTAAGGGGTTTAAAATTTCGGGTGGGATGGACGGAGTCGGTTCTGTTGTAAATATTCTTACTACGCCGAAAACTATCCAAAAGGAAATTGTAATCACGGTTAAAATCATTACAACTACGATATTTGGAACTTTTGCTTTTTTCACTTTATTTTGCCCCTCCTAAATACGGTACTTTTCCGGTAACAACCAAGGTTAGAACATTTCCTGCTTCTTGCTTTGCAAGACTTATTCCTAAGACATTAATTTTTACAGGACTTCTTAAATTTTCAAGATTTTTCAGGAAAGAAAAGAGATTTTGGAAACTACCTGTTGCGCTTACCGAAAAACCCATTGTTCCCTGATCTTTGACTAAAAAATCTCCCTTCAATTGTGTCTCATCAACCCTTATTCCAAGGACTTCGACCTGCGCGGTTGAGGTAATTCCTTCTATTTGGTGTACAAAATTTTGGGGTTGGGGAAATTGGGGAACGGAAAGTTTCAGAATAGGAATTCGGACTGATTCCTGGCTCAATATGTTTTGCGCGGTTTGTAAATTTTTTATTTTGGTATCCATCTTAATTACAGTTTCTTTTTTAGTATTAATTTCTTTTAAAAGTGTAGAAATGGTTAGAAATGTGGGCCTTAAGGCAAATATGCTAAAGAAGGAAATTGTAACAAGAGATAGTATTATTTCTAAAAACATCTTTAAATCTTCCCTTCTTTTGTAAAGATTTAGGATATTTAAAAAGTACGATTTGTATCGTAAATAATCTTTTCTCCAGCCAAGTGCCATATTTATATTTCCGAAATACCGGCCCAAATAGTAAAAACAATTGCGGACGAATTATCTTCACCGGAACTAATTTTGTTTAAAGAAACGTCTTTAAATTTACCGGCGGAAGACAGATTTTTAATAAACTGAGAAATATTTTGTTCACTGCCTGAATAGCCCATGATTTGTACCGAGTCCTCATTATCCGTGATTGAATTTAAAAAAACCTCCGCCGGGGTAAGTGAGGTAATTAAGTTTACATACTCGGATTTTGGGGTCGAAGAAGTAATTTTGCTAAAAATATCAATTTGTTTTTGAAAAGTTCTAAATTTCTTTTCGGTTTCGGCAAACGAGGCAATAACCGCCTTTTTTTGGGAAATTGTTTCATTGAGGTCGGAATTTTGAGCGTCTAACCAAAATCTTGAAAGAAATGCTGCCATGACAATCATTTCGGTGACAATGACGATCACTCTGAATGAAGAAAGAGCCCATTTTAAAATTCTTCCCAAGGTGGATCTCTCAAATTCTTTTTGCGGAAGAAGATTTATTTTAAATTCTTTTTTGGCAGCGGACATGACCTAATATTATCATATACGAAGGCGCGAAAGTGCAGATTTAATTCTTGCGGCTTTATTTTTGTGGATAGTGTGCTTTTTGGAAGCTTTATCAGCTAAAGAAATTGCTTTTAAGATAGCTTCTTTGGCAGGATGTTTCTTAGCAGCCCTCACCGCAATTTCAAGCTTGGAAATGATAAATTTATTAATCCTTGCCTTTTGGAAGGATCCCCTTAAAGCTCTTTTGGCTGTTTTTGTTACTGGCATCCGAATAGTATAATCGACATTAAGCATGAAATCAATCAAGCAATTTTTGAATTCCCAGCAAACTTCGGTTCTTTCCGCTGCAACCTTAATTATGATTATGATAATTGCTTCCCGGCTTTTAGGTCTTGTTAGGCAGAGAGTTTTAGCCAACTTTTTTGGTCCCGGCGATCTTTCACTTTTCTTTGCCGCCTTCAGACTACCCGACCTTATTTTTGAAGTTTTAGTCTATGGAACTTTCGCCTCAGCTTTTATTCCTGTTTTTACCAAAGCTTTAAAAGATAAAGAAAAAGATGTTTGGGAAATAGCATCATCAATTACTAATATTGGAGTTTTAGTCTTTTCTGTACTTGCCCTGATCGTCATATTTTTTGCCAATCACCTTTACGGAATCTTAACTCCCGGCTTTATTCCGGAGCACAGAGATCAGGTCGTTGTCCTTTCCAAGGTTCTATTTGCCGCCCAGGGATTTTTTGTCATCAGTTATGTCTTGACTGCCGTACTTGAATCCTCAAGAAGATTTTTAATGCCGGCGGTTGCCCCGCTTTTTTACAATTTAGGGATAATCTTGGGAACTATTTTTTTCTCGCCAAAACTCGGACTGATGGGACCTGTAATTGGTGTTGTTATCGGAGCTTTTAGCCATGCTGCGGTTCAGCTTCCTTTAGCAATTAAATTGGGATTTAGATTTTCTTTTAAGATTCGGATTTCTCAGGATGTCAAAAAGATAGGCAGACTTTCCCTGCCGAGGGTGATTGAAGTAACATTTTTGCAGGTTGCCAAAAGCGTTGAGCTTTTACTGGCTTCCTTAATTTCAACTGCAGCCTATACTTATTTTACTTTTGGTAATTCCCTGCAGCTTCTTCCGGTTGGACTTTTCGGAACCTCGCTTGCCAAAGCAGCTCTGCCCACTCTTTCAAGGCTTTCTGATAATAATGAAGAGTTTAGAAAAACGCTATTTAATGCTCTTTATCAAGTTTCTTTTGTGGTCCTTCCGGCAGCATCCATCCTAATAGTTTTAAGAATCCCTCTTGTAAGATTAGTATTCGGAACAAATCTTTTTAATTGGGAATCAACCGTGCAAACAGGTCTTGTGGTTTCTGCTTTTGGGGTTGGGGTTATTTTCCAAGTAGTTAATTCCATTTTGGCAAGGGCTTTTTATGCCCTTCATAATACTAAAACTCCGGTGATAATTTCTGTTTCCTGCATCACCTTAAACATAATTTTGGACTTTATTTTAATTAAGACTTTTAAGCTTCCCGTTTGGGGACTGGCGGCTGCATTTTCTCTTGCCTCTTTTATTCAATCCATGGTTCTATTTATTTTAATGATTAAGAAAATTTATCCGAACTTTTCCTTTAGAGTAATCTCGCCTTTTATTAAATCCGTTTTGGCCTCTTTGGGATCCGGAATGGTAATGTTTTTTATTCTGAAGTTTTTTGACAGATCGGTCTGGGTAAAAAGACTTTCTTTCTTGGGAAAAATTGACCTTGACAGGACAATTCCGTTTGAGAAGTTTGTTTTAAATACCCAGTACGGCTTTAATCTTTTAATGCTTACCTTAATGACTATCGCGGTTGGGGTAATTGCCTACATACTTTTCTCGCTGCTTCTTAAGTCAGGAGAGCTTAAGTTTTTTGCAGGTTATATAAAAAGGATTTTTGTTTCAAAAAAGATTTCCCCTCTTCCCACAGACCCCCTTGACAACATTTAGAATTTCTGATATTCTGAATTTCAGAAATATGGATCAGATAATTCAAGTGACCGGTTTTATTAGACAACGGGGACAACTTACTTTGCCCGATGTTATTCGGCAGGGAGCGTATTGGATAAGTGTGAATTCCCCCGTTACTTTAATACGTACGAAAATTGACGAAATAATTATCCGTCCTTATTCTTTAAAAAAAACACTTTCTTGGGAAGAATTTTATGAGAGAGTAAAAAAAATCCGTGCGTTTAAGGGTGGGGGCAAATCAGTTAATCTTTCTAAATTTATTGTTAAAGACAGAGAAACACATTTTTAATAGCAAAAATGTTACCCAAAGTTGTGATTGACAGTTCGGTAATTTTTAAATGGTTGTATCGAGCCGACGAGAAATACCTTAAACAGGCAGATAAACTTCTTCAAGACGGCTATACCAATAAAATAATTCTGCTTGCTCCTGAACTAGCTAAATATGAAGTAGGCAATGTTCTTCTCGTGGCCAAGAAATTAGATTTAGAAAAAGCCAAAGAAACACTCGAATTTTTTTATACTCTTCCTGTTCAATTTATTTCAGAAACAATCGAACTTTCAAAGGAAACCTATGCGATAAGTAGAAAGTCGGGAATTACTTTTTATGATGCTTCATTTGTTGCTTTAGCGAAACAAGAAAAGGCCGTTTTGATAACTGACAATCCTAAACACCAGCAAAAATTTCCGGGCGTAAAAGTAATCCCGCTTAAAGATTATCAATAATTTTTTCTAACTCTTGACCCCACGCAATCTTAGCTTTCGGCTACTTCGCTAACTATTCGTTCACGCCTCAAGCTGCGATTGAGCGGGGTCATCATGCTATTTATAAAAATTTTAAGGTACTTGACAACATTTAGCACTCATGATATGTTAGTGCTAATATGACAAACGGACTTTCAGCCAGACAAACACAGATTTTAAAAGCTTTAATTGATGAGTATATTGAAACAGCCGGTCCCGTCGGATCCGAGAACTTGGATAAAAAATACAACCTTGGAATATCTCCGGCAACCATTAGAAATGAAATGGTTTCTTTGACTAAAGCGGGGTATCTTAGGCAGCCCCACGCTTCTTCAGGAAGAATTCCAAGCCCCACGGCCATTAAATTCTATATAGATCAATTAATGGAAGAAAAACAAATGAGTCTTGCTGATGAGGTTAAGGCAAAGGAAGAAATTAGGGACTCGAAAGATAATTTAGATAAACTTCTTGATGAGGCAACCCATGCACTCGCCGCAAGAACAAGAAACTTGGCTCTTACCGCAATTGATGACGGCAGGGTTTGGCAGGCAGGATACGCTAATGTTTTTACTAACCCTGAGTTTGCCAATGTGGAAGTTTGTTCCGGACTATTTTCTTTTCTGGAGGAAGCCCAAAGAATACATGAACTTCTCTTTGAAAGAGCAAGTTTGACGGATCCTTTTGATGTTCTCTTTGGTGAAGAATTAAGCTGGCCGGAACTTAATTCTGTTGGAATTGTTACCGCCCGTTTTAACGCTAAAGGTAAAAAAGGAGCTTTGGGGGTAGTTGGTCCCTTAAGATTAAGCTATTCTACGATAGTTCCCATTGTCAGATACTTTTCCAGTATAATAGAGGAGGTAGCCGGAAAATGAGATTAAGTTTAAAAAATCAACTGGCAAGGGCACTTGCCGATTATGATAATTTAAGAAAGAGGGTTGAAAGAGAAAAGGAAGATTGGGAGAAATTAGCAAGCCTTAAGCTTATTTTAAGACTTTTGCCTATACTGGATAGTCTTAGAGCTGCCCAAAACCATTTAAAAGACGCGGGGCTTGCCATAACAATTGGAGAACTTGAGAATCTTTTAAGAGATGAGAGGATTGTGGAAATAAAACCTAATAAGGGAGACAATTTTGACCATAATTTGCATGAGGTTACGGAGGTAGTTGAAAATTGCGGGGAAGAAAATAAAATAGAAGAAGTAGTTCTTTCCGGTTGGAAGTTTAAGGAAGGAGTTGTAATTAGACACGCAAAAGTAAAAGTATGTCAAAAATAGTTGGAATTGATTTAGGAACGACAAATTCTTGTGTGGCTGTCATGGAAGGGGGACGTCCCAAAGTTATTCCCGCAGCAGACACCGGCCGCAATATTACTCCCTCTGTTGTTGAACCCGTCAAAAACTTGGTGGGCGATGTTGCCAAACGCCAAGTAGTTCTTAATCCTAAAAATACTGTCTATTCGGTTAAAAGATTAATGGGAAGAAGGAACGATGACAAAGAAGTTACCAGAACTAAGGCAATGGTTCCCTATGAGATTATTGCAGGCAAAGACGGAGGTGCCGTAATTGATATAGAGGGTAAAACTTATACTCCTCAGGAAATTTCGGCAAGGATTTTGATGAAATTGAAAAAAGATGCAGAAGCCTATCTTGGAGAATCAGTAGATAGGGCGGTTATTACGGTTCCTGCTTATTTTGATGATTCCCAAAGGCAGGCAACAAAACAGGCCGGGGAGATTGCTGGACTTAAGGTAGAAAGAATTATAAATGAGCCAACTGCAGCGGCTTTAGCATACGGAATGGATAAGAAAAAGGCCGAAAAAATTGCCGTATATGATCTTGGAGGAGGGACTTTTGATATTTCCATCCTTGAACTTGGAGATGGAGTATTTGAAGTTAAAGCTACAAACGGAGATACCCATTTGGGAGGAGATGATTTTGACGAAGTAATTGTTGATTATATAGCATCTGAATTTAAGAAGGAAAATTCAGTTGATTTAAAGGCAGATAAACAGGCGCTTCAAAGGATAAGAGATGCTGCAGAAAAAGCGAAAATAGAGCTTTCCGCAGCAGCAGAAGTTGAAATAAACCAACCGTATATTACTCAGAAAGACGGACAGCCAATGCATTTAACCATGAAATTAACCAGAGCCAAACTGGAAGATTTAGTTAGCGACTTGATTGAAAAGACAATCAAACCGGTTGAGTCCTGTCTTAAAGATGCAAAGCTAGATCCTCATAATGTTGATGAAGTAATTTTGGTGGGGGGAATGACCAGAATGCCAAAGGTGGTTGAAACCGTGAAGAATTTCTTCGGTAAAACTCCGAATCAATCGGTTAATCCAGATGAAGTAGTTGCGGTTGGGGCTGCAATTCAGGCAGGAGTGTTGGGGGGAGAAGTAAAAGACATACTTCTTCTTGATGTTACCCCTCTAACTTTAGGAATTGAAACCTTAGGTGGAGTTGCCACAGCCATGATTGCCAGAAATACAACCGTTCCAACCTCAAAAACCGAAGTATTTTCAACTGCGGCAGACAACCAAACACAGGTGGAAATCCACGTCACCCAAGGGGAGCGTCCGATGAGTGCCGACAATAAATCCCTGGGAAGGTTTATCTTAGACGGAATTCCTCCGGCGCCTCGCGGAGTTCCACAAGTTGAAGTTACTTTTGATATTGATGCATCGGGAATATTGAAAGTTTCGGCAAAAGATAGGGCAACAGGTAAAACTCAGAACATAACAATTACGGGTGCAATCGGGCTTTCCGAAGACGAAGTTAAAAGAATGCAGGAAGAAGCAGAAAAGCACAAAGAGGAAGATCAAAAGAAAGCAGAAATAATAACTGCCAAGAATATGGCGGATAATCTGGTATCACAAGCAGAAAAAGCCTTAAAAGATGCAGGAGATAAAGCGCCAAAAGATGTCAAAGAAAAGGTTGAAGAAAAAATAAAGAAGGTAAAGGAAATAAAAGATAAAGAAAATGTTTCAAAGGAAGATTTAGACGCTGCAACTAAAGATCTTTCAGAAACCCTTTCTCAAATAGGCCAGGCCATGTATGGTTCGACAGGCTCACCACAAAGTCAGGGACAGGCAAAACCGCAAGGAGAAGCTCCAAAAGATGGAGAAGAAAAAAAAGAACCTGCCCGCAATGCTTCGCAAAGCGATGCAGGCGGGGAAAAAGTTGAAGAAGGCGAAGTGGTTGAGTAAAAAGATAAATGCTAAAAAAGCAAATGATAAATGCTAGAAAACAAAAGAGAAATCCACGACAGAATATACAAGTTTGTACTTAATGTTCTTCAATCGATTAAAATAGTTCCTAAAACAACAGAGAATCTTATTCTCATTAAACAAGTTGTTCGTTCCTCTGCATCCGTCGGTGCTAACGCACTTGAAGCTGACGGATCCGAATCAAAAAAAGAATTTATTCACAGATTTACAATTTCTAAAAAAGAAGCAAAAGAAACTTATTATTGGCTTTCTTTAATTTCGGATTATAACCCAAATCTTAAAAAGAATTTCTTTGAACTAATTGACGAAAACCAGCAATTGATTAAAATCATTAGTACGATTATTTTGAACACTAAAAGAAAATAATTTAGCATTTAGCTTTTTATCATTTACTTTTTATGGCAGCTAAAACAGATTACTACGATATTTTAGGGGTTTCAAAGTCTGCCTCTTCTGATGAAATTAAAAAAGCATACAGAAAACAGGCTTTGGAGTGGCATCCGGATAAACACACGGGGTCGGATAAAGAGGCTGCTGAAAAAAGATTCAAAGAAATAAACGAAGCCTATCAGGTTCTTTCGGATAGGGAGAAAAAATCCGCATATGACCAATTCGGTCATGATGCATTTACCCCGGGAGGGTCTGCAAGGAATCCATTTGCCAGCGGTTTTGGTGGACAACAGGGAGGTCAATATGGACCGTTTACTTATACCTACTCATCTTCAGGCGGAGATGGGGGAAATCCATTTGCTAATTTCGATTTTGGCGACCCTTTTGATATTTTTGAAAGTTTTTTTGGCGGAGGCGGGTCACCATTCGGCGCCCGCCAAAGGAGGTCTATACCCAGATATTCCATCAAGATTGATTTTATGGAAGCAGTTAAAGGAGTTGAAAAAACCGTTGATATTGGAGGAGAGAAAAGAACTATTAAGATTCCGGCAGGAATATATGAAGGAGCAAGAATTAATTTTGGAGATTTTACCCTTTCGGTAAACATCAAACCGGATAATCTATTTGAAAGAAATGAAGACGATATTTATGTAAACGTAGCGATTCCCTATTCACTAGCAACCTTTGGAGGAGAAATTGAAGTTCCAACGATTGATGGGGAAGTTAAAATTAGAGTAAGGGCGGGAACTCAGCCGGGAACCACAGTTCGCCTCCGCGAACGTGGTGTGTCTCATCTTTATGGTAGAGGAAAAGGAGATGAATATGTTAAATTAAATATCCTTGTTCCCGAAAAACTTTCAAGAGAGCAAAGGATGGTTATTGAAGAAATGAAAGAAGGGGGGTTATAAAGAGGATGTTGGCAAAATTTGGTATTCCACTTGAATACTGCCTTGTTCGTTTGAGTAGTTTTTTCGGGACTCGATCTCGAGCTGGGCACTTTTTCCATCAACGTCCTTCCAAGTCAGGTTAAAAAGCGATCCACCCTGGTTTACAGTGAGAGCTTCATTCTGTTCTATCAGAAATCTTCCAGTTTCACGGTTTATCTGAGGCGATTTCGGAGCTGTGCCATATAAGTGCTGTTCATCTGGATAAGATAAAGATATTTCCGTGGGGATTACGCCTAAATTGTGAATATTGATCCAGCCGTTTTCTGCCACTTGGATTCGCAACTTAACTTTATTTGACGTCGGCAAATCGTCCAGATTAACATGTAAATGGGGCTCTCCCCCCTTTTCTTTAGGTCGCCTAGGCCCTATGATCGCAGTTATATCGCCGACCTGTTCCCAGCCAAGCCTAAAAAACTGTCCGTTTTTAACGGTAATTTCGTTTGTAAATCTTGCTTTAAGTTCTCTTAAGCCTCCGGCAACACGTTCTCTGATTCCGGCTTCCATACTTAATTTTGAGTTTATTTCATTTGGCTGGAATGTGCAACCAGATGTTTTGGGCGCGTACTTCCGGTTGACTCCTTTTGGCTTCTAGCTCTAGATTAAAAAACACCTTATGGTTTTTTCCGTATTTTTAACGGTTTCGTCTACACTTTTTCCAAAATCAGATATTCCCAAAGAGGGAACATAAGAAACATAGACATAACCCCCTTTTGTCTTTTCTTTTTCAATCAAAATTCTGTAATTAAGCAAACTTTTCTTCATGTCTACATTCTATCTCATTGTCTAGGCCACGATACATCACGTACAGTTGAGGATTAATGAAGGGTCTATATAATGGGGCCTCCATGCGTGCTTTCAAGATATTGCCAAGAGATGTTATTGTTGCGGCCAATCTATCACATTTTGCCTTAAAAAGGCTATCTTGGTTTGATTTCTGTAAATCTCATGAAGGCAATATCTCCTTAACCTGCAGGCACTTTGGAATATCAAGAGATACTTTCTATCTCTGGAAAAGAAGGTTTAATCCCAACAACCTTACCAGCCTTGAAGATGATACTAAAACAAGAAGGCCCAAAAACGTGAGGGAAATGACAACTCCGCTCTATATTAGGGACCTTATTTGTACCATCAGATCAAATGATCCGGAAAAAAGTAAATACGAGATCCAGGCAGAGCTTAGTGACATCTATGACATTAAAATTGGCTACAACACGGTTCAAAAGGTTATTAACAGACACCCTGAACTTCTAAGGGCAAATGTAAATCACTTAAGAGGTTTAAGAAAGCACAGGAGTTATTCTATCGCCAGGGTTAGGGCCGCAAGAGAGCTTCGGGACAGGTTCCCCGGATCGCTTCTCCAAATTGACACGAAACATCTTTATATCTTAGGTAAAAGGTTTTATTTGTTTGTGGCCATTGATTGCAAGACTAGGCTTGGTTTTATCCATACCTACAAAACAGGTTCTTCCCTAAATGCAGCCGATTTCTTACTAAAGGTAATTAGGTTTTTCCCATTCAGGGTTCAGGCTATTAATACTGACAACGGAAGCGAATATCTGCTTAATTTCCACAAGTTGATTCAAAGTTTGGGAATTACCCATTATTTCAGCTATCCCCATACCCCTAAAATGAATGCTAGAGCCGAAAGACTTATTCAGACGGCAACTTATGAATTTTTTAATTGGCAGGATGATTTAATTGATGATCTCTACGAAATTAACCAAAGATGTGTTATCTTTACCAAGAAATATAATACCAAAAGATACCATCAATCCTTAGGTTACCGGACGCCTATGCAATACTTAACCATGCTTACCGAGAAGAAGAAAAAGAAAGGAGACTACCTGTACGTTATGTAGGTGGCCAGCACACTCATTTGACTTAAGTATACAACTAGGCTAGAATTCTTATGTCGGAGACACGGTTTTTGGACTGGTGGGAGAAGTGCCCGCCTTTTTTATTAATTTAATATGCAGACACCTAGAACAGAATTTGCACAAGCTTTAAAGGCCATTGCTAACGAGCGTGGTCTTGACCCCTCCGTCATTATAGGAACGATTAAAGAAGCAATTGTTGCAGCTTATAAAAGAGACGCAAGGGAGCGAGGAGAAGATGTAGAAGAACAGGTCTTTACTGTTGAAATTGATCCTAAAGATGGTGGAGCAAAAGTATTTCAGGAAGGTCGTGATGTAACCCCCCCGGGATTTGGAAGAATTGCGGCTCAAACCGCAAAACAGGTTATTCATCAAAAAATAAGAGAGGCTGAAAAGGGAGCCATTATGGATGAATTTTCGGGGAGAGTCGGAACCCTAATTTCCGGAATGGTTCTAAGGTTTGACGGACCTGATGTAAAGATTGATATTGGCAGAACCGAGGCTATAATGCCTGCTTCCGAAAGGATTCCCAATGAAAGACTTAGCTTAAATCAGAGACTTTCGTTTCTTCTTAAGGAGATTAAAGAAGGGCTTCGGGGAAAAGATATTATTCTCTCCCGTGCCGATCCTTTGTTTGTCGAAAAGCTTTTTGCCAGAGAAGTTCCTGAAATTGCATCGGGGAATGTAATTGTTAAGTTAATAGTCCGTGAGGCAGGGGTAAGAACCAAAATCGCGGTTGTTTCAAGCCAGCAGGGAGTTGATCCTGTAGGAAGCTGTGTCGGTCAAAAGGGAGTAAGGGTTCAGGCAGTAACCAATGAATTGGGTGGAGAAAGAGTTGATTTAATTTCATACAGCGAAGATTTGGAAGAACTGGTTAAAGCATCTCTTTCTCCGGCAGACGGACTTTCAGTTAAAGTAAGCAAAAAAGATAAATTGGCGAAAGTAAAAGCTCCGGATGATCAGCTTTCATTGGCAATTGGGAAAGACGGACAAAACGTAAGGCTGGCGGCAAAGCTTACCGGACTCAGAATTGAAGTTGAAGGAACAGGAAAAAATTTAGAGAAGTCTGAATGACATGATAATTCATACTTCTAATAATAATTATGCAAACAAGACCACCGATTGTTACAGTTTTAGGCCACGTCGATCACGGTAAGTGTGTTTCTCCGGATACCTTGATTTCCATTGCTGACGGTAGAATTATTAAGGCCGAGCAACTGTATAAAGAATTACCTGGGTTTGGATATGAAGAGAAAACTGATGGTGGGAAAGTAGTTCGTACTAAAAAGAGTATTTCTGTTTTTGGCTTCGATGGTAAAAAAGTAAAAATTTCACCCATTATTGCTGGTTGGAAATTAAAATCACCAAACACACTTTATGGAGTTGAGTTAAATTCTGGCGATAAGGTTATTACAACAGCAGAACATCCCTTTTTTGTTTTTTCCTCAAATGGAAAGATAAGACAAGTAAGAGCCGATGAATTAGAAAAAGACTGTTTTGTTATTGTCCCGAAAAATCTAAAATTCTCATCCGATTTAGACAAGGTAAAAAATGAAATACTTCAAAAACTCCTAATAACTGGAAACTGGATTGTGTTTCTTAATTCAGCAAAAGCCTACAATTTTTTGCAAAAGATTAGAAAATATGGTTGTGTAAAGCTTGCAAAGGAAGGTTTTTTAACCACAGGATTTGACTCGGTAGCTCAAGATAAATTGAGATTAAGAGCCAGCGACTTTATTAAATTAGCATTCCATTTTGGTTATAAAGAAAAGGAAATCTATTCAATGGTTGATTGCATAAAAAATTCCTCATCAAAATGGAGAGCTGGCCATACCAGTCCTAGACTAAGATTGCCGCAGACACGTAACGATTTTATTAAATTGGGTTATGTTTTGGGGTGTCTTATCGGTGACGGTTACATTCTAGAAGGAGTTTTGGATAACAATGATAAAGAAATACATGAGGCTTATTGTTCCTATCTTAAACAAGTATTTAATGTAAAAACCAAAATAGTGCAAGGTCATACGTGTAAAAGAGTAATAAATACCGGTGGAGAGAGTTTTAATCGTTTTTTAACCGATATTCTCAGTCTTCCTAAGTCAAATAAAAGCGCAACAGTATCAATTCCGCAGATAATCCAGCCTTTCAAAGAGATGATTAAACCTTTAATTGAAGGTTGGTTTGATACGGATGGTTATGTTTCCAAGATTAATAATTCTGTGGAAATTACTAGTAAAAGTGAACTATTGGTAAGAGAAGTTGGGTTTTACTTGTTGGAATATGGGATTCACTCCTCGATATATACCAAAAATGGTTATTGGGTTTTAAGAATAGCAAATAAGCCCTATTTAAACATTTTTTACAAAGATTTTAATCCTAGGGTTTTGTACAAAAAAGAGAGAATCAAAGAGGCAGTTGGGAAAAGTTCTACAAGTAGAATCTTTGATTTAACTCCAATCTCCGGAAAAGTAATAAGAAATGTTCATTTTTTGAGAAGGTTGTTGCAGTTAGATATTTTTGATCCAGCAGAAGAATTTAGAGCCATCATTGACACGGAAGTTAGTTCGGTTAAGGTTCGAAAGGTATCTAAAACCAAAAGTAAAAATAACTGGGTCTATGACTTTACAGTAGATAAAACTCATAATTTTGTAGCAAACCGTATTTTTATTCACAACACAACACTACTGGATAAAATCAGAACCACCAATGTGGCGGGAAAAGAAGCGGGAGGAATTACCCAAGGGATTGGGGCTTCGGTTGTAACTACCAAAGAAGGAAAGAAAATTACCTTTATTGATACTCCGGGGCACGCCTTATTTACCAAAATGCGCTCAAGGGGAGCAAAAGCTTGTGATATCGCCATTTTAGTTGTAGATGCGTCAGACGGAGTTAAACCCCAAACTCTGGAAGCACTTCAATTAATCAAAGAGGCTAAGATTCCCTTTATAGTTGCAATTACCAAAACCGATCTTCCTGCAGCGGATGTCGAGGGAGTTTTAAGTCAGCTTGAAAAAGAAGAAATTCTTTTTGAAGGAAGAGGTGGAAATACTCCCTACCTTAGAATTTCTGCGAAAACAGGTTTTGGGATAACAGAACTTCTTGAGATGATTACTTTGGTTTCAGAGGTTTCCGAAATAAAAGGAGATGCTAAATCTCCCCTATTGGCTGTTGTCATTGAAACTTCTAAAGAAAAAGGAGGCTTAACAGTTTCTCTGGTAGTTCGCGACGGAACTCTCAAGGTTGGAGACATCTTATATGCTGAAAAGTCAGAATGTAAAGTTAGAGGACTTTTTGATTATCAGGGAAAGAGTGTAAAGGAAATTCTTCCGGGAGATCCGGGTCAGATTTTAGGGTTTTCGATCCTGCCAGATGTTGGTTCCATCATATCAACAGACAAAAGTCTAATCAAGGAAAGTACTAAGGTTTCTACAAAAAAAGATCAATTTAAAAAAATTAAAGAAGATGAGATCCCGGTTATTTTGAAAGCTAAAAATGTTGGGGCTTTGGAAGCTTTGGAATCTTCGCTTCCTGCCAAAGTTGTGGTCGTTGATTCGTCCGTCGGGGATGTTTTGGAAAGCGATGTTCTAATGGCCAGATCAACCGGGGCCAGAGTTTTTGCATATGATTCGGGAATTTCAAATTCGGTACTGAAACTTGCCGAAGCGGAAAAAGTTAAAACCTATAAATTTAAGATTATCTATGAACTGATTGATAAACTGCAGGAGATTTTATTGGGGGGAAAGGAAGAAATCTTGGGCAAAGCCGAAATAATTGCTGAGTTTCCCTTTAATGACAAGAAAATTGCGGGGTGTAAAGTAACTAATGGGAAAATTGTTAAGACGGCCAATCTTTACCTTGAAAGGAACGGTAAAGAGATGGGAAGAATAAAAGCTGTTTCTCTTAAGAAAGGAAAGCAGGAGGTAATGGAGGTTAAGCCCGGAGAAGAATTTGGAATTTTATTTGAACCTCAGCTTGATTTTGCAATAGGTGATGTGATAGTATCGGTCGCAAAGTGATGGACAACACCTTTCCTTCTTTGATTTCTTCTGCCAACTCGATCCTTATTCTTTTGCCGGATAAACCCGTCTTTGATCAGGTGGCAGCCGCTCTTTCACTTTATCTTTCCTTAAGGGGCATAAAAGATGCATCAATTTCATCCCCAAATCCTATAACGGTTGAATTCAATAGACTTGTGGGAGTAGACAAAATAACCCAAGGTATGGGCAACAAAAATTTAACCATCAGGTTTAAAAACTACCCTGCAGAAAATATTGAAAGGGTAAGTGCTGATGTTGAAGGAAGCGAATTTAAATTAACTGTAATTCCAAAGACGGGATTGACCTCTCCCCAAAAAGAACAGGTGGAACTTTCCTCTTCGGGAGTTGCCTCTGATTTGGTAATTTTGGTGGGCGGAAATAACGATTTGGATTTTTCAAGTCTAAATATAGAAGATCTAAGCGGAGCAAAAATTGTTCATATCGGCATAAAACAGCTTTTGGCTTCTCCCAATAAGGCAATTATGTCATTTACCCTTCCGGTTTCATCCCTATCGGAATTGGCAGCGATCTTAATAAAAGAAAGCAATTTAAACCTGAATGGGGATTCTGCCACCAACCTAATTGCCGGGATTGAGGAAGGGACCAATAACTTTACGGGAGAAGCTGTTTCAGCAGATACGTTTGAAGTGTTTGCTCACCTATTAAGAAGCGGCGGACAAAGACCGCAAAAGGGTGGGTTAAAAAGGGAATATCCAAAAGGGTCAATTCCGGGACAGGATTTAAAAGTACCTGTCCGTAAAGTCACACAAAGCGTTGCAGGCGGGGAGAACGTCATTACAGAGCAACCGCCGGAAGAGCAATCTATAAACCCGGCTCCAAAAGACTGGTTCGAACCAAAGATTTACAAAGGAACTTCCGTTAGCTAGATTTTCTTTTTCCCGGCAAGATACTGAATGTAGGGCGTGATAACCGCCACAACTATGCGACTCCTAAATTAGTTAGAAATTCAGAATAAATTTTTACCTTTGGAAATCTCATTTCTTAATTCAGCCATTAATTAAATATAACACTTTTGTAAAAAATATGGTTTTGTATAACAACTGATTGCGGTCAAAGATTTACAAAGGCACCTCAGTGTCTTAAAAATAGATTTTCCAGTTAATCCACCAATGCGAGGCGGCTGTTGCTATTTGTTTTTAGGAATGGTATTATTCCCAAAG
>Ga0100392_1002365_pt1 | contig 17527 bp, 11 predicted proteins | sample CryGeymeta201516_FD_81548 | JGI IMG/M metagenome (GOLD analysis project Ga0100392, IMG submission 81548) | Groundwater microbial communities from Crystal Geyser aquifers in Utah, USA - Crystal Geyser metaG 2015-16 | ecosystem: Environmental > Aquatic > Deep subsurface > Groundwater | place: USA... | reverse complement strand
CTCCCTCCTTGGAATAAGAAAAGTTTGAAAACATGCTACCGATCACAAAAAGATAAAAGAAAAAAGGTAAAGCCTCAAGTGATGAGTACCGAGTTCTGTACTGCTACAACTCCCTCCTTGGAAGAAGAAGAGTTTGAAAACATGCTGCCAATCACAGAAGGATAAAAAGAAAAAGGTAAAGCCTATGGAGACAAGACCTTCGTTTGTATCTAGCTGAAGTAGGTTTCGATCCTACGACCTTTGGGTTATGAGCCCAACACGCTTCCTCTGCGCCATTCAGCTTTGTTACTGGATAATTTAGGGAAATTTACACTATAAATACTTAATAATAGTACTGTTTCCAAGATACTTGAGTACTCTACACTTATTAGACATACCATAGTGCGTGACAACAACAACACACTTCATTTCCTTCCCAAAACACTCCGGCTACACAATCAGAATGCCTAGATTAGGACACGATGACTTGCCGACGGACCGTCCACCAATTGCCAGTGCTTATTCGGCATCTAACCAGCAACAGCTTTCGCCTCCAAAAATGCTGATGATGCTTCTAGGTCTCTTTGTTCTGAAGAATGTCTTCTTTCACGTAAGTTTCTCCTCCTTTTGTTGTTGTCGCATAAATTAGTCCACTGGACGCTTCTAACTTCGAAACCTCTTTCTAAATGTATATCATTCGTAGGACTACCGATCGGAAGAAATTGGAATCTTGAAAGATTTGGGACAGACGGACGATCAGATTCAACAACTGATACCAAAGACAGCCTCGGAACGAAGACGAAAGGCAGAAGATACTATCGATGAATTCGAACAAATGAAAACAGATATTTCATTGCTAAAAAAGGAAGTGAAATCCTTGCGTGCTGCTTTGGAAAATAATGATCAGAAATCAGCGAAAAAGGCCGCTCAGGAGAGAATACAGAATGAATCGGCGGCATCAGAAGAAACAGAGCAATAGAATTTGTTCTTAACAAATATGACGAATAGTCACTCGATTACAATGTACTTCCTGATTAAACGATGTGTGCTTATCCCCGACTACATCTAAAATGAAGCAACTGCACACTCAAGTATCGGCCAACTTTTTCTTGACTCTGGATTTTGACTTCCGGCGACTCACATTCCAGCCTGTGCCCATGACTCGCTCGGCTGCCGACTCCAGTTGTTTGCTTGGCTGAATATTCGGTAAGGATAATAGATTCGCCTTTGCAAGACTCTTGCGTTTGCGCCGTTTTTTCTTCGCCCGAGCAATTTTGCTTTCAACAGCATGAGCATGACTACTATCGACAGTCGTAATTGTATCAGATTGGGAACAACTTCTTCGCTTGCGGGAACCGGCTGTCGATGGCGTCACTCGGGACTGCAAACGTTTCTTGGAAGATGAAGTGCTCGAATCGGGAAAAGCGAAGTCATCTTCGGATTCTTCATGGTCCTCGTATTGGCGAGCTCTTCTTGAAGCAAAGGATGTCGGTGAGGAAGGTTCAACCTTCTCGCGACCACTTTGCGGTGTGGTAGTAGGTTGATGGAGATGAGTATTACCTCGTTTCTTTCTTGATCGTCGTCGTAGCCAATTGCTGTCACCGTTGGTGGTATTTTGATTGAAGGTAGCGATGGGAAGACTGCTGCTACTGCTGCTACTGCTAGTAGGGTCGCTCTCAATCAATTCTTCCTTGTTTTTTCTTCGTTGGGGTTTGGTTTGATTTTGTGTCGATCTCACGACACAGCCTTTAAACTGTGGCGACGGAAGTAATGTCGCTGAGATGGACTGCCGGGCGGATCCTTCTTGTTCTGGATCAGATGAACTTTTCAAGAGAGCCCTAGGTTTTACCGATGGAACATTGTTTGGGTCCACCGCTTTCGTTGTACTTCGAGTTGTACCTTCTGCGTGCTCAAAAAACTGAGGGCTGTCATAATGATTGGGTGCAGAGAGTGTCGTGTTGTTTGGTGTCGCCTTGTCTACAGCCAAAGTAGAAGTAGAAGAAGAAACAGTTGCATTCGACACCAAAATATCAGCACTCATGTTTGTTTGGTTGGCTGGCATGTCCCTGCGGTAGCTACATGCCAGGACTTTAAACGGAAGATGTGCAAGATCATTTGTTATAGCTATTGTTGATGTTGTCATTGCACCAGCCGCTTCAGAAGTTACCATTTTGGGTTGAATAGTCTCATCCGACATTGATGCGACGGGTGGATGAACGGCTGTTTGGATTACTTTTTCCGCTTTGGCTCCTCCCCATTCGACATTTGCATGTACGTCGCCCGAGTAGTTTGCCATGGTGAATTGTTTCTGCTGGTTCAAAACTTCGTCAGGCGATTTGTTGGAGATAGATGAAGGCACGATAATTTCGGATGGCAATGTGGCTGCTTCGTAGTTGCTCGGGTCCTGGTGGACCTTCCAAATGGCCCGTTTTGATTGAGACACCTGTGTGTTTTTGTTTCGTGACAAAAATTCAAGATCCTGAGGAACCAGAGGATGGTGGGGACTGTCGCGTACAACTTTGGGCGGTCGATAGATTTTATAGACACTCACTTCACCGTCCGAGCTGGAGGATTCTGCTTCGTACGACAGTTGGTCTTTTTCCGCTAGTGCGTGTAAATATTCCTCTTCTTCGTTATGATATTGGTGGCCAGTACTGGTATTATCAATTGGTGCTCCATTGGCGGTTGCTTCTTGATTTGCTTTGGCGGACAAGAATTCCTTTCGGTTGTAGAACAAACAACATAGCCAGGAACCAGCTGCAGTGCAGCTGTAGAAGATCCATAGCCAGACGGGTGTCCGGCTTGGTTTGGAAGGATGATTTTCAAAAAATGTCGAGCGGTGGTCTTGTAAAACGGAGTCAGGCAATGGTATCATCGTGATCGCCTCCACGTCGACCTTGACAAAAGGCCCGTTAGCATGGAGCTCTACCGGCACCAACTTGGATTCACGCGTCTTGAATTCCAAAACTTTTTTGGGTAAATTGGCCAGTCGTCGGGCGAGTAATTTCGGTGCGTCTTGATGATGATGATGTTGGTGTTGACTGTCGTCGCCATCTGGCCATGGACCGTCTTCCCAAAGTGCCACAAGCAGCATTCGTGCAGAATTGGATATTTTATCCGGTTTGGAAGGATCGTTGGGTTCAAGTGGAAACAGCATGGAAAGCGTTGCATCTCCCATCAAACCTAGAGATGATGATGTGACGTTTGTTATAGTAGAAGTAGTGTTTACCATCTCCCACGTAAACTTGAGGGGCTGCTCCAGTGGAAAGAAATCGTTTGGATTTTGGTCATCGTCGTCGTCGCTGTCGTTGATATCGTCGACCGTCAGTATATATTGTTTGGAATCATCCAACCATTGTGAAGTCCAGTCGTAGGCGTCGACAGGAGCGCCGTCGAACGAGAAAGTGGCCGTGACGGAGACTCGTATTTGGAGAAGGACGTTCTGGTTGATTTTGTTGTTGTTTTTGTTGTTGTCCTTGTTGCCGTTATCGTCGTTATTGTATTCCGACATGGCATAGCCCCCTCGTGGAAGCAATACAAGTACAACTAGTAAGTACAAAACGATTGCCATCTTTGAACGCCGTTGAAAACACACTGTCTTTTCGTCACCGGATTTGCTATTTGGCGTGACACAAGAAAAATGAGTCTATTCTTATTTTCGTCGACTTTTTTACAACTGGGTTTCGTCTCTCGTTTTACTACAGCTATGTTCAGGCGTCTTACTCCTGTATTCCCATACAATATAAGAGTGTAGAATTTCTTTTATGTTGGTGTATTTTGAATAGTCGGTTGCTTGCTTGCATGCGTCGCCGTTATTGTTTGTTGTGGTTGGCTATTGGCTTTCATGCTATGCTCTCTACAGCTCTCGCTGTGTGTGATGTGTTTTATTGAACAGCTTCCATTAATTAGCTGTATTTCTTTCGCAAGTCATTGGACGCTCAGGTGACAGATATTCGCGTCGGCAGCAAATTTCGTCCAGTGCTCGCCGCTATTTTCATTCAACGACTCTTCCAACCGTTGTCTCAACTAGTAAAACCATTTTGCAGGTATGGACAACCGAAGCTACAACATGTTTTCAAGAATGCTTTAGATACCTTGCGTAAAGACTTAATACTAGCTAGAACGGCTCTCGACAGCCCACGGATCGGCTTCGGCTACGACAATTCACTGGAGTCATTGTGCTGTCATGGTTTTGTTGAAGATGGCTTCAATAGCTTAGTACATGCTTTTCGTATAGTCTGGGAGCGGGCTGCATTTTCCACAAGAAAACACTCTAGCAAGTGAATGCGTCTGTTCTTTCTAGTGGTTTCGGTATTCTCTGGCTTTGTGGTTGTGCTTCTTGTCGTCTTGTATTGGTGCGTGCAAGGTTGTTAGGTTTTTGAGTCGAAAGTGCTGTTCCTGCCAGCACCATTGAAACGTTGGACACCAAACACTAGAAAACGAAGAAGACGAATGAATGCACGGTACCCACCAATCATTACAAGCAGCAAAAACAGGCACAATCATTCTTTTTAGTCCTACAGTAACGTTGTTTAATCAATTACTGATTCGTATATTCTTCATATGGGAAAATCTGTACTCGACTGAAATGATCGGCTGGAATGCAAAAAGCAGTGTTCGTTGAGAAGCCCATTTTTTCCAACTATTGGGGGTCTATCCTGTGCTTTGAACTGCAAACACAGCTTCATAGCATCAATGGCACCATCGTCGACAATATTAGGAAAATCTATCTTGTGCTTTGGGTTGACAATAGCTTGCATCTTTTGAATCATGTGCAATGATGCGAATGGCGTCCGACCATATGTCATCTGGTAAAGGATGCAACCAAGTGACCAGATATCGGAAGCCTGAAAAGAACACGATAGAGTAAGATAAGAAACCAAAAAATGGCGGTCAGCAAAGCAACGAAAACTAACATTGAAGAGAGCGCACAGCGAGCAAACCAAATCAAGTATCGACGTACTCGACCGCACTTCATTTTTTGGGAACCAGGTTTACCACTACCCGTATCAAGAATTGCTTCCGGGCTCATGTAGTTCAAAGTTCCGATTTGTGACTCTCGGTAAATGTTCGTGGTATCCTCGCTTTGAATGGCCTTGGCAATGCCAAAGTCAATCAGCTTCAAGGCTCCACGTACAAATAGAAAGTTGGCTGGTTTGAGATCACCGTGAATAATGCGTTCTTCGTGAATGCTGTGCACTGCGCTAAGCATTTGCTGCCATGTCAATCGGATAAAATTCATATCAAGAGCACGAGATCCATCGCTTGATTTGATGGAGTTTTGATGCAAAACGTGAGCGAGATCTACCTCGCCAGCTTCCATCACGACAAACAGCGCTTTGCGTTTTTGGTCCAGTTCGCTGTCGTACATTTGGATAATGGCCGGGTTGTTACGCAGCCGCTTCAAGAGAGCGATTTCGTTGGCAAAACCATCGATAGCCTTGCGATCCATCCCAGATAGTTTAACCTTCTTAATGGCCAAAACGTTGCAGTCTTTTGTCAGCGCTCGATAGACTTTGCTAGAACCTCCCTTTCCGACAACTCCGAGTTTCATGTATGGCACACTGTTGACTTTCAAAATGTTGCTCTCACTTACTAGGGGCAAAAAGTCCGGATTCGAATCGGCAATAATTCTGGCTGTTGATGGGGATACTACAGCATCTGAAGAAGCACTGTGCGAGCTACGATCTGACGACCCGCGACGAGAATTACTTTGAGAGCTGCGCGGGTAGTGATCGGATCGTTCTGTCTGCTCACTATCTGTGGACTGATTGCTCTTCCGGGTAACTGATGTCGAGAGCTGCGAGCTTTGTGCGTTGTTTATGACTGCCTGTGACGATTCGCGAACAGGTGGCAAGTCGTTGGTGCTCTCAACCGTAGGTGTCGGTGGCTTTGATGTTGCGGTAGTTCCATTCGAACTACTTGTCACTGGCTTGAAGCGCTCCTCGGGATTCCAAGCAAACATATATCCTAGATCCACTTTGGAGATTTTGGTGGTGGAATCTGTTTCGGTATGAGTTGCCTTGCCACGTGCATTCATAGTGGTACTGTCATCTGCATTATCATCATCACTGTCTGAGTCTGAATCATTTGAATTGGGCTGCTGTGGACCGACTCGTTGAGCCTTACCAATCGAACGTCCCAGAAGCGGTGTCCTAGACAAAAGCCGAGGTGGTCGCTTCAAGGCACTTCCAGCAGCGTCACGATTCAAAAGGAGAGAGAAGGAGTGGGGTTTTTTGGTCCTTGCTGTCATGGCTGGTGAACTAGTAGTGGAATGTCGGTGCCCCCGAGTAGCTCGATCTTTTGGTTCTGTTCTAGTTTTAGGTGTAAAAGCTGAGCTGCTTGGTGTGAGTGTTTCCTTGCCCCTTTGGGAACTGCTAACACATGCTTTAGTGGTAGCCTCCGGTGGTGGTGTCTTGTTGTTGCTGATTACCACCTCAGTGGTTGACTCTGGTTTGCTGAATCTTTCGGCGTTACTACAAGCTCTTGGTTGTCCATTTTTTGTTGGCTCTGGTTTGCTGAGCCTTTCGGCGTTACTGCTAGCTTTCGGTTGTTCATTTTTACTAATCTCTTTATGGTCATCATTGTCATCTTCTGAATCAGAGAGCACCAGGGACATTTCCTCCAATGACATGTTATTTTTGCTAATGTTGTCTTTGTCTGCTTTTATTTCCTCCTTTTTTATTGTTGCTGTTGCTGTTGGCAGTGTTGATGCTGTGCTGTTGGTCACTTCTACCGTTCCTGCCTCGGTTTTGCGTCGTTTGGGAGAAACATCCGTTTCCGAATTCCGTTTGCGTGGGGAAAGACTTGTAGGGAGCTTTGGAAGATTTGATTTTGGTTTACTGTTTGTTTGATCTGCTGTAGTGGTAAGGGACAATCCACTACTCTTTCTTTTCCCTGACTCGCTAGATTGTATCTTGACTAAGGCTCGTTCGAGCGCTTGCTGCGGTTGTGCCTTTTTTGAAATTCCTAATTCAAGGACTTCCTTGGCTTTGATAACATTATCATTTTGCTCAAACTTGGCCCAGACCAAATAAAAAGTTGCTTTTTGGGACCCCACTCCATGTAATTGCATTTGTGAAAAGACTTGACGACATTCGTCGAGACTAGCTCCTGTCTTGATTAGCAATTCGACATGCGCCAGCCAAATTGAAAAAACGTGCAACTGATCCTGTGAATGATTGCGGAGAGGAAACCGGGATGTTGCTCGTCGATGGAGACGGAGCAGCAGCACGGGTTGGCTACGATTGCTTGTCGCATATCCGGCCAATTCCAACACCCGCGACCAACTGGTAGCATCGTTGGCCAAATGTCCATCCACAATATCCCGACAGAGTTGTCGATACTCTTCGGACGCATCAGCAGTAATACCAAAGAGACTATCGGCTGTTTCACGATACTTCAAGACTCTATGGCGAGGATTGGAAGCGTACGATGATGATGCTTTTGCTGCTGCTGCTGCTGCTTTTGCTGCTGCTGTTGTTGCTTCTGATGTTGCTGCTTCTTCTGTTACTGTTGTGGATGGCTGAGTGCTGGTGGCAGAGGTTGATGCTGTAGAGAACTGTAATTGTCGTCGAGAGGAAGGAACAGGCAAAGATGCTTTGCTCGATTTTTTCGCGTTGAGAGATTTAGCCGCGTCAGTAGTGCTACTAGTGCCTGTGCCAGTCGTCCTTTTATTAGCAAACGGAAGTGGTACCAAGACCTTTCGTTTTGTTTGTCGTCCATCGTCTTGTGGTTCACTGTTGTTTATTGACGACAATGGAATTAAATTGAAGTGTTTGTTGTTTTGGTGCGAAGCCAAGAGGGAGGATGCTCCAGCCAACGAAGAAGAGGAAGAAGAGGACGGTACAGCGATAAGGGATCGTTGTTTTGTAGTTTTGGTGGATCGATGAGTTTGGAGATTCGATGAAGCATTCTCCTTGTCCGTTACTAAGTTTTCACGGCCAGCACCTGGAAGAGTTGGAACCAAACAGCTTCGTGGTTCTGTTGCCGCCGGTTGTTGAAATTCGTCGTCGTTTCCCATGGTCAGAATAGAAAGTAAAGATGGAAAAAAAAAGTGACCGTTTGCTTCACTTTTCTCCTCTTGTAACTGATTCTTGCTTTGATAAAACTATCCCCGAACTTAACTCCATTTATCCTCAACCTTACAGATTGAAGACTCATGATGGCTTTTTTCAACCGTCAAATAATGCAACACGATGTATGTGCTTGAGGAGGAATTCTAATCAATAGACCCTACTCATATCCGTAGAGTAGACTATCTAGCAGACTAGTAGTTTTGCCACTGCTGACTGCTACTATTAGTAATAGTAGAGTACTATTTTTAGTAGTAGTAGCTACCAGGTAGTACTCTCTCTACTACTAGTACTACTAGTAGCACTACTGTAGTACTCCGGAGTAGCTATTAGAGTACTTGCTAGTACGTAGTACCGTAGAGTAGTAGTACTAGGAGTAGTACTAGCTACTAGCTAGGAGTAGTTGCTACCGGTACTACCAGTACTACTACTAGACTACTACTAGTAGTAGTCTAGTATGGATAGTTGAAAAAGCAAAGCACGACGCAACTCTCCTGCCAAAAACTCAGGATTCACAAAAGTAGACCGTAAATACAAGGTAAAAAAATAAAGATTTCTATTTTTTCTCCTTCTAAAACTATACAACAGCTAAGATGGAAGATAACGAAGGAACTTCCAATCAACTATCATTCGACGATGGAGAAGAAAGAGCTTCAACCGAGCGATGGACTTGTGAAGCTTGTGGTTGTAATACGAATGCTTCTTCAGATCAATCTTGTACTATTTGTGGGACAGCTTCAGGTACGAAGAGAGGAACAGAAGAGACTTCCCAAGAAGAACGTACTTTACTCTGTTTTCGTTGCTGTCTTCATCCTGTTATTTTTTGAGATGGATTAGGGATGTATCAGAGACGTGTGGTGCATCTCTGTATTGGTAATGTAGAGGCGGCGTTGCTGTCCATTTCGTTATCATTTAACATTGTTACTTTGGCACTGCTGCGGAGGGTTCCTTTTTTGATTGTTTTTTGATTGAACAACACGAAAGCACTGTCATCTTGATCCGCACGTGTCAACACCAATTTTGCGACTCACCGTCAATTATTATTCTTTCTGGCTAATGTATTCAATTCTTACAACGATGACAGGCTCATCCATTTTAAGACGGGCTGGTTATGCCGCAAGAGCTGGATTGTTTGCACGAGAATTTGGCAATCGAAGAGATTTTATGGGTGCCGCCGATGCTGGCGACATTGCCGACATTTGGGGTCGTGTAGTCGACGGAACTGGACTAGGTGGTGGAGACGATCATGATGTAATGGCGGCCTTGGCCATGGAAGTGGCAGGCCATCAGGGAGGTCGCAATCGTGAAGCCACTCGACAGCGTCTCTTGGATGCGGCCAGAAGTTTTCACTTGTCCGCCACTGGTCGCTCCGGTGAGTTTCCTACGGCATCATCAACAACTACAAATTCTCACGAAGATCTGATGCAAGCTGCTACGGACAACGCCTCTCATTATAGTCCTCGGTGGAGCAGTCCTACTCAAATTACTGGCCATGCCATCGCACATTATGGAATCGAAATAGGTGATGGTGAACGACAGAATGTTGCCCATTTACCCTTTGGAGCTGATGAAGGAAGAACTGTGCGAGCGCACGATTCGATTCCCCGAAGTCTTCCTTTTTCGGCCATTTTATCGTCTGGCCAAAGCCAGGAGCGACGACGTCGACGTGTGTTCGGATTCAAGGTTGCATTTGACCATCCCGACAGAGAAACTGGCAGTAGTCTTGGAGGGTGCTATCTGGTGGGCCTGACGACATCGCAGTTTAGGAATTTTGGAGAACGAAACAGTCTTCAACAATCATCTCTTTTTTGGGGAATCGAAGATGCTGGAAATAAATTTGAAGGTTCCAGCTTTGGCAGTCCAACAACACGTAGTAGCCGTACAAGTGCTGCTGAGTACGGTACAGAACTAGAACCGAGCGAAGCACCACTCAATGACCACGATGACCTGTTCGGTGTTCGTGAGGTGGTAACTGTGATAATAGATATTGAAAGTCGCAACATGACGTTTTGGCGAGACAGTCAGCATTTGGGTACGCTTGTGGCGAATTTGCCCCCGCGAGGCAGCATGTACCCGGTTGCCGTTCCTTTCAACGCTGGATCAACGGTTGCCATTACCGGGTTAGATGGTGATCCATTGGCCTTGTACGTCATTGATGTATTATAGTGTTTTTCTTGTCTCTTTATTTGGGTTGGTTGGTTGGTCCTCACACGGATTCTGAATTTATCCTACAGGTTGCAAAATTTTAACAGTGGCTGGAAACAAGCAAAACTGCAAAACGATGAGGAAAATCGCAAGAGATTAGCCTCGCTCCGTTCCGTCTTGATCGAAGACGATAACATTTCACCACAGGCAGAGAATCTTTTGAGAGTTATTTTTTCGTGGTATTCAGCTTCAGTCCGTGAGAGTTCTTCTACTGTGCAGCTCAATCGGGTGGAAGCAGCCCGTTTGTGGTACAGTTGCGGAATCAAACTCGCCCATTTGGAGGGACTCTTCGAGGCAGACGAAAAGAAATCTCATGTTGTATTCGAGGACTTCATTAATATTTTGGGCCGTGTCATTCGAGAGGATTGCGAGGCTGGCGAGAACCATAGGAAATCTGACGACCCGCAGATTCAAATTGGAGACAGAGTTCAGTTGGTGGAAGGATACGAATCGAAGGGTGATGCAACAGCCGGTCCCTTGCAGCCTGGTGACCGTGGACGAGTCGTCGAACTGCAACGTGGGCCTAGTGGCCAACGGTAAGGTTTCAAATCGTGTTATCTTGTTTTTCAATTATTTGTTTCATTGTCTTGTACACAAGCTCACATTTTTCGCGTTTCAGGCACTCCGTTCGCGTTTTGTTCGGCGGGAGACGATGGTGGTACCAACCGCAAGCAGTTGTACCAGAAAGAGGAGGTCTGATTGAATCGCCAGCTGTGTGGTTCGTAAGTCGAATTCTTCGCACTCACGGTTTTGACCATACTACGTTGGAATCATACGTCGGAAATGTGGTGACAAGTGAATCATGGCAATTTGGTGATATTGTGGTACCTCGAAAGCTGTCTTTAGAAGCTGATATCAGCTCGGCGGACTCGGTTTGTGGTCGAATTGTCCCCAGTGAATCTATTTACTGCAAGCGTCCTTCCCCGTTTGCCACTCCCGAATTAGTTGGGCGAAAGTCAAAAACTGTCTTGGTAGAATATGTGAACAAAAAATTCAGCGAATTGGTAGGATTGGCGCCTGATTTATATTCCGATGAATCATCAGTGCAGCTTCAAACTTGCCGAGTGAGAGTGTCTGAGTTGGTCTACTCAACCGTGTTTCATGGAAGCTTCGTCTTTGAAAAGACGAGCTCGGGTCTAGGAAGGCCGAAGAGACTTGACTGGTGCCACCCTGCTAGTTTGCATGGTATTGATAGCACGTCTTTCTGTCTTTCACCGCAGGATGTTGTCGGAAGCAACACCAAGAAAGATGTTGCTGGTATTGCTGAACTCGACGTTCGCGCTATTGAGTCGGTCACAAAGGAATGCAGGAATCATCCTGGATCATTGGCAAGCCTTTTTGCCGTAGGTTTGCCTGGTGCCATTATTACAGCCATTGAAAAGACGAAAGAAAAGGCCGAGAAAGAGGAACCAAAAGAACAACAGTCTCAGGTCGTGGAAGCCTTGGGCGCGTTGCTTTTCTGTGTGAGCACAACGCTTTTCTCGTCGCTAGACGCCTCAAGTGACAGCGACAAGAAGAAAGCGGACATCGTGGGAGGATCAACCAATCCAACCTCAGGAGATGCAGACGATTCAATGGAAGAAGCATCATCCATTGACCTCTCTGGTAACCAGTCGAATATCGCCGAGGAAGTTGGCGCTGCAAACAGTCGAGTATTAGGCGACCCTAGTCGAAGCGCGCGCCTGTCGTCGCTTCAAGAAAGGCGCAATGTCTTGCTGGCCTTGATGTCCCGTGCTCGTCGCGGTAATGCAAGAGGTGCTGGATCGCTTAACGAATTAGCGGAGAGAGACGCTGACGATATGGGCTCACTACGTCAAATGATGCCGGGCATACCGCTAGGCCCTGGAGCCGCGGCCGGTCCCTTCTTTTCTGGTGCGGAAGCCGACATTTTTCATGATCGATCCTTTGACGAGTTCTTCGCTATGTCCTCAGCAGAAAATCCTAGGGATGAGAGAGCCTTCGGTGGTGCTTCTGAGGGAGACCCTGGTCCTCCGTCGACCGGCTCTGTCTCTCGAATCGACAAGACGAATCCATTTCTGTGGTCAATCATCCGTGGGTCGAGTGCTGGCCCTGCAAAGCGATTACCTGCTCGCGACTCTTCCGGTATTTCGGTACCAGCTGTCTTGCGAAGTCTTGGGTTGAATGCATTTCTTACGAATAGCTATGAATGGGCTGAGGCACTGATTGAAATGCAATCCAATGAAAAGCCGATCAGCACGCAATCCTCTTCTCTCCGCCGTGCTTACGATGAAGACGAAACTCCTATTTTACAAGTTGCAATATCGTTGGGCTGTTCGTTGCCGATTTTGAAACTCTTACTACAATGTGGCGCCCCTGTTGGCGAGACCGATGTTCAAAAGGCAGCTTACACGAATCAGCCGAGCGTCCTGGCGTTGTTGCTGCATCATGCTACACACTCACACGATTCCATTGATTTGGATAGGTGCAGCCCTACCGTTGCCGATGTTGTAAAACGAGCTGGCATCTTTCAAGAAGAATTGAAGCAAAAAATGACGGATCAATCTGGAGACTTTGTTGCAGCGTCGCTCTGTCTCCTCGTACAGTTCGGTTTGCTATGCCGGTCCAATCGACACAAGTCTACCCATTGGACAGCTTGCAGCGACACAGTGACAGGTACGCTTTCTGGTCATTCAATGCTTAGAGCACTACAGACACAGCAGACGGCATCGGGTACGCGAGCCCACGAACTTACCGATACAGACGAAGATCATAACCACGACGCCGACGAAGCTAACTCAACAACAAATCTGTGCGAAGAGGGGCTCTTGAGCATAACTCCTGCCGACGTTCTAGCGAAAGCATTTCTCGCCGATTCCACTTGTGCTTTGACCAATTTGCTGCTTCTTATCGAAGATAGTCTCTACAGCAAAGCTGTGAGCGACGGAGCTGTCGGATTAACAATGCTCATGGTACTGCTGCAAAAGTTTCCTTTCCTCAGGTCGTCTGCAGAGATGCAGCGATATGGTTTCGGCGAATTGGTCGCTTTCCATTCTACGTTGGCTTCGCGCCGACTTGCCGACGCGGTCGGAAAAAAAGGAGGAAAAAGGCCCAATGCCGTTGAGGATTCAACTTTAGACTGTTCCAAGCAATATGATGGCAGTATTCGTTGCCCTGCCAAGCACGTGGCGGTACTTCACATTACCCGACATTCTTCTTTTCGCTGTGACCTGTGTGGTAAAGGCGTCGACAGAGGCAGGCCTATGCACGGCTGCAGAGAGTGCGACTGGGATGCCTGTTTTGAGTGTACCGACAGCACGACAGCCCACGCGAAGAATGCACACGTAAAATTTCTCGCTGAAAAGTGTCATGAAAGTCTCGCTTCGAATTGCAGCGGTGAATCAATTACGGGGATTTGTAAAGCTTCTGTCGAGAAGTCGCTTGAAATGCTGTCAACTCTGGATAACTCGAAGGGTCTCCATAATTTATCGATTTGCATAAAACAACGCGATTGTGCTGCTATGCGAGAACTTGCACGAATGCTTGAAGAGCCAGGGCAGATTACCAACTACCAATTTGCTTTTTCCATTCTGCCTTCTTTACACGTCTCACTCCTTGGGAAGGGATCTGAGCTGGAAAGATCTAGTTGTCTTGGAAGAAAATCCGTTCACAGAAACAAAAAGGCAAGAGTTGTTGGCGATTGCGGCAAGGGAGCCTCTGATATTGCCAAATATCTGTTATATCGTGAATCTCATGGCAAAGATGTAGTTATGGAAGAAGAGCCGAATGAAGATGAGAATAAGCCATCTGACTCTGCAAAAGAATCTATCAAGACCGGAGAAAACAATAAGAGCCGCCCAGAAATATTTCGGCGATTGCACAAGGTTCTCTCCTTCAACGAGACCCTATCGTCCGGCCCCATTTCTCCAAAAGGCGCCGAGCTGGGTTCAGGAAAGGGCACTCTTAAGTCATTAACTCAACCGATCGAGGTTCAACTTTGGCCATCCAATGAGAGCCAAACCAGTTTGCTTTCTCCTGCTTCCACACCAATGACACTGAAGATCGAACCGCTCGTATGCTTGGAGGACGTCGAGCTGCACGTGTTGAGGACGTGCAAAGTTGCTCATCCTACTTATTTGTGCTTCTGTCAGCAATTGGCAAGAGAAGGTGCTATTATCGTCGAGCAGGCTCGTATCGGAAGAGGGAAGAAATGGAGACTCGGAAAGATCAATTCTTACGACGAGGAGCTTGGATGTCATACTCTAAATTATGCAGTGGCATGGAAAGACTCCGACACGCCGCTTGAGTTGAACAATACCGAAAACTTTCGAAATGTTGAGTTCACGAAGGTGAAGACTCGGCTTGTCTTGGCGGCCAGAGAATACTATGTCCTGGGCAGCGACAGGGCGACGAATGATTCGAGCAGTGCAAACGCTGATATTGAAGAAGCTGAATCTATGGAAGACGTGAACTTGCCGTCCGACTTGCCCTTTGTTGGCGCAAGAGTAGAGCTCCGAAACGTCGCCGACGAGGATGAACGGAAGGGCTCTCAGACGGTTCTTGCTGTTATTCCGCAAACAAAGCAGTGCGTCCTTGTCTCTGATACTGGTATTGTGTCAACGTGTTCCTCTTCGCAGATTTTTGCTGAATCCTTTGCACGAACTAGAAGTGCCGCAGAACGAAGACGGAGAGAGCGACGACAAGACAGAGATCCATTCAGCAGAGGGTTACCCTTCTTCAGAACCCATTTATCCGAGCTAGCGAGACAAGACGGCGAGCCAGAGCAAGATATCGCGAACCAGGTGGGAGTCATGAAGCGAACCTGGTCGGCTTTGTCTCTCCTTGAGAAAAGGCAGCCTGTCGAGGTGACATCAAGATCGAACGAATCTACAGAATCGGAACAATACGCGCCCGGTAGGGGGTTGGTCCTGCGCTGCGAACAAGGAGAACTGCTAATCGACCAAGCTTCCATTGAGGTCCCACCACTGCTAAATGTTTCTTTCGGTGCCGGACCTCTCTCAACTGTTGACATTTCGTCGTCGCGAAGCCTGCCTTTGGTCGGAGCTCTGAAACAGCTGAAGCGCTTGACGGAACGCCAGTGTGACCAGGGAAATCCTGGCAGAGGAGTCGAAAAGTTGTATTTTGCCATCAACACAGATAGGGTACATGCGGTCTTGGACAAGTCGATCTGCAGACCGTTTACTGCGGCTGTACCCGTGTCCAGCAAGAGCTCTTTGTTCTGGCCTACTTCTAGACAAGGTAGCCGCGCAAGAAAGGCCAGAGCAAACTCCATTTCGGAGGAGGAAGAACCCTCTGGCGGGTTGTGCGATGGTCTCGGCGAAACATGCGTCCAGAGTATGGAGGTCTTAGGACTTCTCGCAGACTTTTCTGACGAGCCTCTAAGTGCAGAAAACAAGGGACTCTCCCAACAGCTAGCCGAGTCATTGGATGACCCTCTGACGGTTGTGGGAGGAGCTTTGCCTGAGTGGACTACAGCCGCTCCCATGTTTGCTCCAAAATTGTTCAGCTACGATGCTCGTCGACTTCTATTGGAGCGATCAGCTTTCGGCGTGAGTAGATCTGCATTGAGACAGCAGGAAGCAAAAGTTAATGTCGACCGTTTGCGCGAACGAATGGCCTCTCTGCGAGCTAGAGCTGTTGAACTAGTTGGCGAGGCCTTTTCGGGCGGAGCAGAAGGTAAGGGGTTGTTCGTGGACAAATTTGTAGAAATACTAAGAAGAATGAAAAACAAACTAACTTTCTATCTTGTATTGGAACTTAAAGATCCAACAGCTCTTCAGTTGCAGGCCGATGAGCTCTATGGGATGGAAGAAAGTTTGTCGAATAGAATCAAGGCGGCTTTTCGAGCAGAGCAGTGGCAAGAATATGCTCTTGAAGTGGCCAAAGCGGCAGTGGAGAGAGATTGCCTCTTGTCAGACGCTGAAAAGATTTTCGAAAGAATTGCAAAGGCTGATCATATTTGCGGTAGGCGAATTGAAGTGAGATTTTCGAAAGAGTCTGGATTTGATGCAAGCACCGGATCCGAAGCCGGCGTGACAAGGGGATTTTATGCTGATGTCGCCGAGGCTTTGCTCTCTTGTGAAAATGTGTCTGGTGTGAACTGTGTGCAATTTTGTGCGTCATTCTCTAAAGATAAATTGCAACAAGACGATTTTCCAAAGATACCTGCAATTCAGTGTGACCCGTGCAAGCTTCCGACGTTCATTCCAGATACAGATGCTAGTTCACAAGTCATTATACCGACACCCCGAAGCGACAGTCGCAGTACTTTAGGGGTGTTTCCTCGGCCCCTTTTGCCTCAACATCCACAGTTTGGAGAGGTTTTGGCGCGATACAAGTTCATTGGCCGGCTCTTTGCGGCGGCAATGAGAGATAGTTTTATGTTCCCTTTACCGTTGTCAGCTTCATTCTTGAAACTAGTACAGCGCTGCGATGACAGTGTAAGCTCGCTGGATGATACGGTTTTGGATGCAAAGTTGGACGCCAAGAAAGGAAGGCGGTCAATTATCTTAACAGCGAGTGACTTGCCTCGTCCTGGCTTTTTGGGTGGAGAAATCTATGCCGTGGACACGTATATCTGCCAGGCCCTGGATCGCATCGACGTTGAAGCAAGCGACACACCGCTTAGTCCGCAGCACGTCAAGAGACGATATTCAGAGATTGCTTCAGATAAAAATTTCGCTCGTGTAGCCTTGGGGAAACATTATGAGCTTTCGTTTGAAGAATATTTCCAAGATCGCACATTTGTGGATCCCCTTGATCCCACTCAGGGGCCCGAAGCTACCCCGCTCTGCCCAAATGGGTATGAGAAGCAAGTGACAATTTATAACGTAAGAGACTACGTTGCACTTGCCAAACAATTCATGCTTCACGACGGCGTAATCGGCCAGGCGCAGGCGTTTCGATCGGGAGTGGATGATTTCTTTCCATCAGAGTACCTGCGCCTTTTTACTCCCGAGGAATTGCAGAAGGACGTCTGTGGCACTGGCGACAACGTCGATACGTGGACAGAGTCTGATATTCGTGCATTGCTCAAACTTGACGGAGGAAAGGGCGTGGCCGAAGCCTTGGTGGCTGTAGCTGCTATTGGCGGCGAAGGTGGTGCGTCGCTAAGTCGACGTTTCGGAGCCTCATCTCCAACCATTGGCCATTTGGTGAAGGCACTTTTAGAAGCCAATCCAAAGCGACGTCGGCAGTTTTTGAGCTTTGTCACAAGCGTCCCTATAGTGACACCTGGAAAAATTGAAGTGGTTCCTGTCATGTCTCCCAGTGGCGAATTCCAATCCATG
>Ga0100392_1002361_pt1 | contig 17535 bp, 21 predicted proteins | sample CryGeymeta201516_FD_81548 | JGI IMG/M metagenome (GOLD analysis project Ga0100392, IMG submission 81548) | Groundwater microbial communities from Crystal Geyser aquifers in Utah, USA - Crystal Geyser metaG 2015-16 | ecosystem: Environmental > Aquatic > Deep subsurface > Groundwater | place: USA... | reverse complement strand
TCGTCTGTGGCAGCCGTTCATCGATGCGTCAATCGCGCCCACTACGTCTCAGACGCGGTTGTTCATGTCGATGATGGAGGCCATTCAGAATCAATACCAGCGCCGGGTGGCCGCCATCAACCGGCAGATGAGGGCTGCTACCAGCAACGTCGAGCAGTTAAGGGCGCGCGACATTGCTACTCTGGCCGAGTATGAACGGAAGTTGAATGATTACCTTGATGCACTGATACCGACTAACACCGCCGTCAATAAACTACTTGGTGGGCGGCTATTGAAATTGAGTGAAGACAACCGTGATCTGGCTGAAGACTTGTCAATTGATCTCGAGCAGCTCATCACTCGTTGTAAAAGCTTGTTGCGTACTATCACCAACTTACGTGACTCGTATCGAGCCGTCATGGACACTCGCCTGAACGAGACCATCCGTCTGTTGACCGTCATCACGTTGGCACTGACCATCCCGACCATGCTCGCTGGGCTATTCGGTATGAATGTTGATTTGCCAGGAGATGAGAATTCTCCATTGGCATTCTGGTTCATCATTGGCATAAGTTTAATTTTCGCCGCCAGTCTGAGCCTCTATTTCCTCCGCAAGCGCTAATACATATATATAAGACGAACATCCCGGTGGGGGACCGGGATGTTCGGAAGGTGCCAAAATATAAGAGGGTTTTAGTAAATGAAGCTCCAACCGCTGGTTGAGACGGTCCGCTCATTATACTGACCTTGTTGGTAGTTCCAGCCCATCTCACTGATGGTCATCGAACGTCCGTCGCTGCTGACGGATTTTACATAGGCGACGTGGCCGGGAATTTCGGCGACGGCACCGGCGCGGGCAACGTTACCAGTTGGAATTCCTTGCGCGGCTGCGTTACCGGTCCATTCTCCACCGTTGCCTAAGTTGTTGGGTAGGTCTGGGCGCATTTCTTTGGCCCACCAGGTGCACCAACCATAGCCGTAGGTGTTGCCTGCGCTTGAACCACGGGAGACGTGAGCTTGTGCCTGCTGTGGCTGCGCGGTGGCCTGGGCTACGGGCTGTTGTTGCGCGGCTGTCGACAGGACGGCAGTCTGGGTAGCCACCGGTAACGTTGACAGCCTATCCTTCAGTTTTTCGTTCTTGCTAGGAATACGGACTTTGTCCCCAACATCGATCTTGTCCGGGTGGCTGATGGCACCGTTGGCGTTGAACAGCCGGACGTATGATGTCTTATGTTTGGTTGCGATGGCGCTCAGTGTGTCACCCGCCTTAACGGTAACGACCACTTTCTTCGCCTCTTTCTTATCTGTTTGCTCGCTTTTTGCTTCTGCAGTGTTACCACCGAACAGCACAAGGGTAGCCATGACGCCGAGCGCCATGAGACCGAATTTTGATTGCATTGCTTCTCCTTCAATTGAATCGCACCGTTACGTTACATACGAAATTGTTTGTGTTGAATGGTGCGATTTGCGTGTCTCTGCCATTAGGGCGTTTCGAAAGACACAAAGACCATCTTACCTAATGCATAGTGTCAGTCAACACGTTTGTACGCTAGATATAGAAAAACAGGGGCCAAAATGTGTAGTAGTTTTTGTAACGGCAAGCTGTAAATGCTACATCGGCACGCGCGTGACGTAGCTGCGGGGGTCTTTAGGTGCGGTTCAAAAGAGCGGTATATTTGACATATTTTTCATACCTTCGGTAAGCTAAAAGAGAATACGCCACGCGTTTAATCTCAAAGGGAACTGAATGAACAACAGGAAATTATATAGTGTCGTGACCGTCGGTGCGGCAGAGTAGGCAGCCGACACACCACCCTATGCACCACCATTTGTCACTACGTCACAAGTTGATTATCATGCTCTCGGTCATGGCGAGTCTGTTCCTCGTGGCGCTCGACCAGACAATCGTGGCGACAGCGCTCGGCAGGATTGTCGAGGATTTCAACGCCTTTGATTCGCTTAGCTGGATCGTGACTGCCTATCTTCTGACGACCACGGTCACCGTGCCAATCGCCGGCAAGCTTTCCGACCTGTTCGGCCGCCGTGTCATGTTGTTGATCGGCGTGGCTGTCTTCGGTGCCGGATCGCTCATGAGTGGACTGGCGGCAGACATCAATCAACTGGTTGTATGGCGGGCGTTTCAGGGAATCGGTGGTGGTATCATCACGGCCAACGCCTTCACCATCATCGGCGACTTGTTCGCGGCGCGCGAGCGCGGTCGCTGGCAGGGAATCTTCGGTGCCGTGTTCGGCCTATCATCTATCATCGGTCCGCTGCTTGGCGGATGGCTGGCGGATGGCCAGCAACTATTCGGCCTCACTACCGACTGGCGCTGGACATTTACCATCAACGTCCCGATTGCACTCGTCGCCTTTGCTGTCATCGCAGTCTTCTGTCCGCCGCTTCGGCATGCTAAAAAGCCACGCGTCGATTATCTGGGTGCTGCGTTGTTGACGATCGCCCTTGCAACGTTGGTGCTGGCGGTCGATAACACCGAAGCCATCTTTGCTGATGTCATGCAGGCGACCGGTCTAAGCCTGGTAGGGTTGAGAATGTTGATGGGACTGATAGTGGTGGGGGCGACCATCGCTTTCGTGACTGTGCAGCGTCGAACGCCAGAACCGATATTACCGCTCAGCCTCTTCTCTAACCGTACTTTCGTGCTTCTGATGGGCGTAGCGACTATGTTCGGGACTGGCTTCATAGGCTCTATCTTGTACCTGACCCAGTTCAACCAGCAGGTGTTTGGTGCGACGCCGACAGAATCCGGTCTGATGCTATTACCGATGGTCGCCGGCATCATGGTCGCCAGTATCGGCTCGGGACAGATCATTGCCCGCACTGGTCGCTATAAAGCATTCATGCAATTTGGCATCGTGCTGGCAACTGCCATGGTGGCGCTACTCGCGACGCTGACACCGGAATCGAGCTACCTGTATGAAGCGGCCGTCATCACTTTACTTGGCCTTGGGCTAGGCTTCGTTATGCCGGTCATGAACATCGCCGTCCAGAACGAGGTCGAACAGAAGCACCTAGGCATCGCGACCAGTTCGGTCCAGTTATTTCGCGGGCTTGGGTCCACCGTCGGAATCGCCCTTTTTGGCGCTATGCTCACCATGGGCATCGCGACGCAACTGCGAGAAATCGAGCTCAATCCGTATGTCAGACAACTTGAAGATTCATCCGTGGCTACACGTATTGGTAGCCTCAATGACCCTAACACGCTCCTGACACTTAATACGAACGACGTCCGTACCCAGGTGGGCGTCGAGTATGAGGCTTCAGCAAAACGGATTCCGGCTGAGCTGCGGCCGGCAGCCCGACAGGAATTCATGAGTAACCAGGTCGAATATTCCAACGTGGTAGCGCAGGCGTTCAGCGATTCCTTGCGTGGCATCTTTATCACCTCGGCAGCATTGATGCTACTGGCATCCGTGTTGGTATTCTTCATCCAAGAACGTGAGCTCAAAAAGGCTCGTCCCGAAGCGACGCCCGGGGAGATATAGCTTACGCTTATAAAAAGGGGTATACTGCTCGTAGAATGATAGCGTATTACGCCAAGCGCTCTCCGGGTGAGGACTTCCAGCAAATATCGGCACCGATTGAGGCCGGCTGCTGGATTGATGGTGCCAATCTGAGCGATCAGGAAATCGATGCCCTGATCGAACGCTATCAGCTGGACCCGAATATCGTCTATGATGTACGCGACCGTAGCGAGCTGCCCCGCCTGGAGTTTTCGGGCGAGGCGGCGTATGTCTTCATACGCGTGCCGCACTTAGCAAAGTCGGGCAAGGTAAGTGCGTTGCCGATGTTAGCGGTCATGAACGGTCACGGCACGTTCATTACCATGTCAATCGGAGACACAGTCTCACCTGAGAGTGTGTCCCTTTCGACATTGCCGATTACCAGCGAGCAGACGGACACGTTGCTACTCGGCGTCATCGCCGCTGTAGTTACCCAGTTCGAAGAGTTGATCGGGCATACTGCCCGAAGCATTACCGATACTGCTAATCGGCTGAAAAGCCACGATGTCACTAACCGCGACTTCATCCATTTCGTCACGGTTGAAGCGAACCTGTCGCATTGTCATCTGAACCTCGACAGTACGCTGGCAGTGGTGCGACGACTGCGCGAGAATCATCATGAGAGACTCACGCCGGACAGTATTGAGGCTCTCGATGACGTAGCGCTGCATATCCAGCAGCTGTTAGTATCGATCAACTCTCACAGCCAAAGCGTTGAGAGTATCCGTAATGCGTATAGTACTGTGGCTAACAACACCTTGAATCAGCGCATGAAAACGCTGACCGTCTTCACCGTCCTTATCACCTTGCCGAACGTGTTTTACGGAATGTATGGCATGAACGTGGCGCTGCCGTTGGCCGATAAACCCTGGGCGTATCCGGCCATCGTTGGCTTTACCCTCGTCCTTATCATCGTCGTCTTCGCAGTTGCAAAACGCTTACGTATATTCTAAGCTGGAAGGGAAGAACGCAGGGCCAGAATACGGCCTATCTTGACCTGGCTGAAATTATTTGCTACGATACTCGTTGTGTTCGTGAGCGCCAAAACGCGAAAACTTATAAAGTAAAGGTCGAACGCGCTCGCCGGACAGTACGCCCATTAAGAGCGTGCATGGAGCATAAACTACATGCCAATCGCAATCAATTTTGCCCCTTCGCGGAGCAAAAAGATCGCTGTGGATGTGGTGCCTGCCGAATGGCAAAAGTATATTGAGCAGTAGCTCGAAACCCGCTGCCCCTCCTACCTCCGGGGCAGCCGTCCAAGAAAAAGAACCACCCCAAGGCACCGGGGTGGTTCTTCTGTTATTCAGCAGAGCGGCTTACTGTTTTTCGTCTTTTATGACATCTTCCGGCGTAACGCCAGCGTCGCGCAAGGCGTCAGTGATAGCCTTTTCGAATGCTTCCTCACTACCGATCTGTTCGCTTGTCAACTGGGTGCCGTTCAGAAAGAAGCTGGGGGTGCCGGTGATGTTCAGCTTGCGGCCCAAGGCTTGGTCGAAACTAATCTTGCGGTTAATTTGGCTACTTTGTTCAGATAGTGCCGCACTGAAGGCATCTTCGTTCACGTCGGCCGCTGCGGCGTATCCGGTGAATAATTCGGTACGCTCTTCGGGTGACGCATTCTGCCAAGCACTTTGGTTCTCGAACAGCAGGTCATGCATGCTCCAGAATTTCTCGTCACCCTGCAGGCTGGCAGCGATGGCGGCTGCCGAAGCTGCGCGGGCGTTCGGGTGAATACTGGTAAGCGGGAAGTGGCGGAAGACGACGGCCATGTGATCGCCGTAGTTCTCGACCATTGATTTTACAGTCGGGTAGATGCCGGCGCATCCAGGGCACTGGAAATCACCGTATTCAACCAGCACAACTTTCGCGTCCTTATTGCCTTTGACGTGGTCAGCAATACCGCCCGATGCGTCGCTGGCGCTCAGTACCGCATTCGTGTTGACGTCTGAGACGTCAACCTTCTCGCGTTGCGACCATACCAGTAGGCCGCCGAATAACAGCACACAGATGGCTGTAAAAATAATCCATGTTTTCGTCGTCACAAGCTCTTTCTCCCCTTAAAACTATCATTCATTGTACAGCAGGGTAGGCTGTAATGGTAGCGCCGACTGCGGTACAATAAGCCTGTCCATGACTGTTGTTACTAGCCTGATACTCATCTTCCTGGCCGTTGCCGCCGCGACGGTCGCTGCCATGCGCCCGCGACGCCCAGCCCTTAGTAGCTTTGAGCTTAAGCGTCGGTCGTCAGAGGGCGATGAGAGCGCGAGCCTAGGGTTGCGCCGCGAGAAGGCGTATATAGATATTCTTTCATTGCAACGTGTGCTGAGCGCGCTGCTGCTCGTTCTGTTTACCGCGCTGGCGTTAAGCCTGTACAGCCCGTGGATGGGGTTGCTGGCAGCCGCGCTACTTGCGATGTTCATGGGAGCGATCGGGCGTGTGAAGCCCGTTCGGAAATTTGCTGAAACGTTATATGACGAACGTGAACATGATCTGCTGAGGCTGACCGAACGCTATAAGGCATATTGCTGGTGGATACGACTGCCCGCCCTTGAGAAGTCGGCTGGCGGTGTCCACTCGCGTGAAGAGCTAGTCCACGTGATTGATTCGACGCGGGCGCTACACGACAAGCGACAGAAGCAGCTGCTACTCAACGCACTGGCGTTCCATGAGCGTCGGGTAGATGAGGTTATGACCCCGCGCGACAAGCTGGTGACCGTCAAAAAGACGGAGATTCTCGGTCCGTTGGTACTCGACGACCTGCACAAGAGCGGCCATCAAAGCTTTCCTGTTATCAACGGTGATGTTGACCATGTGGTTGGCATCCTGCGTTTATCCGACGTGCAGACGCTCGACACAACGCGCAAACACACCGCCCTGGCTGAAACGGCCATGCGTCCGAACGTCCAATACGTCTCCCAGGAGACGTCACTCGAGAAAGCTCTCGATAGGCTACTGGGCAGCCATGAGCATATCCTGGTAATCGTTGATGAAGACTCACGGGTCGTGGGACTGCTGACGCTATCAGACATCATGCGGTCCCTGTTCGGCGAGTAAATCTATCCGTTCTCGACGGCAGCCTTGCCAATGGTGATGATGTGCCGGGCACGGAAGCCGGCGAAGGCTTCTTTGTCCATGCCGTAGCGCTTGATATGGCTAGTGATATATTCCGAGCCGAGGAAGCGCGGCAGGATGACGTAGGCGGCGCCATGTTCGTAGAGCTCCAGAGCGTCCTCGTAGGTGCGCGCGTGGCAGAGGAAGACGGTATCGGTCGAATAGCGGTGCAGATACCCAAGTAGGAGCAGGTTGACCCGCCGATCGATGATGGTGCTAGCGACGAACTTGGCATGGCCGGCGTTGATCTCTTCTAGGAACTCAGTGTCGGTTGCATCGCCATAGGCATGACGGACACCCTGGACTTCCAGATGTTCGATGATCTCGGGGTCATAGTCAACCACCAGATAGCGCTGCTTCATATCACGGAACAGACGCAGGAATTCATGTCCGCCGTGATGATAGCCGAACAGGATGGCGGTGTAGAGGCCGCGCTTCTGGGCGCGTTCCTTCGGCTGGCGCCGCTCGAACAGACTCAGTCCGCGCGCGAAGCGCCGATACAGGCTGTCATCATATTTCATCAGGTAGGAGCTGACGGCGATGGTGATGAGAGCTACCAGCGTCATGATGCTGGTAGCCTTGTCGCCGACCAACCCGACCTGGTTGGCAAGCACCACCAATACGATGGAGAACTCACTAATCTGACTCAAGTGGATACCTGCCTTGAAGCTGGTCAGCTTGGTATAGCCAAGCACGCCAAGGCTCGCCATGATGAACAGTGGCTTGCCAATCAGCACGATGGCCGACAGGATGAGTGCCGGTAGCAAGGTGCTCGCCAGGTCGTCGAAAATGAACGTTTCACCTAAGTAGACGAAGAACAATACTACGAAGAAATCACGCAAGGGTTTTAGCCGGGTACTCATCTCGGTGGCATACGGCAGGGAGGCCAAAGCGACACCGGCGAACAGCGCACCGACCTCGTGCGAGAAACCGGCCAGACCGAATAGGCTCGCGATACCGAACCCCCAGGCGATGGCAAAGATAAACAGCAGTTCCTGGCTCTTGGCCAGCTGCTTCGAGAAGCGCGGAATAAGGTGCGCCCCCGCCACGTAAAGCAATAATCCCAGCCCCAAGGCCTTGCCGGCCATCAGCAGGAAGTTCTCGGCACCCAGTCCGCCAGTCGTCGCCATGGCGGTGACGGCAACGATAGCTAACGTGGCCACGATATCTTCGACCAGAATGACACCGATCGCAATCTGACCATGTAAGCGACTCACTTCACGTTTGTCGGACAGGACCTTCAGGATCAGGATGGTACTGGAGAAGAACAGGGCGATACCAATGATGAGCGCCGTTGTCATGTCGAACCCGAGCAAGTAGGTGGCCAGGCCTCCCAAACCACCCACCATCACGAGGGTGGTGGTAGCGGCCACGATTGATACTTTCCCGAGGCTACGGACGACCCCTACGTTCATGCCCAGGCCGATGATGAACAGCAGTAAAGCAATGCCAATCTCGCTGAAGCCCTCAAAGGCTTCCTTGGCCTGGATGAGGTTCAACAGCACCGGTCCGACCAGGATTCCGGTCAGGATGTAGCCGAGGATGAGCGGCTGTCGTAGTAAACGCATGACGATAGATACCGCCGCCACGAGGACGAGGACCAGACTAAGTTCGGTAAAGATATCGGCGCTATGCATGTTTATATCGAAGCTTATGCTTAGGCTCATTATGTCATGAAGCCGGCCCGGCGGCAATTACCCCTGGTGAAGAGGGACGATGAACGCTATAATAGACCATCAGTATGACCCGAACACTTATCCGCGACATCCCATCACATCTCGATCAGACCATCACTATCCAGGGCTGGCTGCACAAGAAGCGCCTCTTGGGTGGCCTGAACTTTCTGACCGTACGCGACCGCTCCGGTATCGCTCAGAGCCTTGTCAGTGACAAGGACGAGCTGGAGAAGCTACGTGGCCTGCAGGTCGGTACGGTCGTCGCATTCACTGGTGTCGTCAAAGCCGATGAGCGTGCGCCGGGGGGTGCCGAATTACATGACGTGTCGGTCGAAGTGCTGAGTGCGGTCACCGACGAACCGCCGATTGAAATCGACAAACCCATCCCGCACAAAGCCGAGAACCTCGACACATTGTTTGAGTACCGCGTATTGAACGTGCGTAACCTGCAGGAGCAGAAAATTTTCAAACTCCGTGCACATATGACGCAGGCGCTGCGATCGTATCTGGTTGAGAACGAGTTCGTCGAAATCGACACGCCGAAGCTGCTGGCTGGTGCGACCGAAGGCGGTGCCGAAGTCTTCAAGCTCGACTACTTTGGTAAAGTGGCTACCTTGGCCCAGAGTCCGCAGTTCTACAAGCAAATCATGGTCGGTGCCTTCGAACGGGTGTTCGAAATCGGTCATAGCTACCGCGCCGAGCCTAGCGCCACCACGCGCCACCTGACCGAACTGACCATGCTTGACCTCGAGATGGGCTTCGTCGAGAGCCACCAGGAGGTCATGGACACGGTGGCGAATATGACGAAGCATGCGCTGACCAGTGCCTATGAGGTGCATGCCGCAGACCTAAAGAGTCTCAATGCGCCAGACCTAAAGTTAACTGACGACGTGCCGAAATTCACTATCGCCGAAATTCACGAGATGTATACCCGAGCGACTGGTACCGATACGACGAAAGAAAAAGACCTGATTCCGGACGAAGAACGCTGGATCGCGGACTATGCCCGTAAGCAATTGGGCAGCGACTTGGTCTACGCGACAGATTTCCCGGCTGAGGCGGGCAAGTTCTACCACAAGTTCAAAGACGACGGCACCGTCGCCTGGGCCGACCTCCTGTTCCGCGGGCTGGAAATCGCCACCGTGCCGCTGCGCGAGAACAATTATGAAAAGATGATCGAACAAATGACTGCCGCAGGGCTCGATGTTGAGGCCGAAGGCTTTCGACACTACCTGAACGCCTTCCGCTATGGACTGCCAACTCATGGCGGCTGCGGTTTCGGAGTCGACCGTTTGGTCCAGAAGACCATCGGACTCGCCAACGTCAAGGAAGCCACCCTGTTCCCACGTGACATCAACCGCCTAACCCCCTAAGTTAGAACAATCGCCGCAATTTGGAATATTCCGACCGGAGCGAGGCCGTATCACGCACCAACTCTTTTAACGTGGTGACGTCGCGGCGGATCAACAGGTCCTTGATGGAGATGAGTACTAGTACCGGCCACGGCGTGGCCCGGGCTTCCAGCAACCGCTGCACGGTATCGGCCATGGCATCGAGCGCCCGTACTTGTTCGCCGCTGAGTTTCTGTGTATAAAGCCTGCGTGCTATCAGGTGCGCGATGACCCCAGCCAGCAGACAGAAGCCGAACAAAAAGCTGAGCGGAAGCAGCAGTAGCCACCACCAGGCGCTGAGAAAATGGGCCAACGCCCAGACGGCTCCGAATAGTACCGCCAGCACGAAAACGACGATGATGGTCGCCAGGCGCAGCATCCGCCGAGCGAGGCGGGCACTGAGCGCACGGGCGACACGGACATCCTTATCCATAGGTTCACTGTAGCACGCCAGGTATACTAAAGGCAGATGCGTCCTGTCATTCTCTATATTCCCGGACTTGGTGATGGCTATGACCATTTTCGCCGGCCTTCGCTTCGTGCATGGCGGCTGTTCGGTGTCAACGCCCAGCTGGTGCCAATCACATGGTTTGATGGCGGTGACTTTACTGCGAAGTACGCCTTGGTCGAAGCCGCGATTCGAGAACAACGGATACGAGGTCGCGCAGTGGTGTTAGTCGGTGAAAGTGCCGGCGCTACGTTGGCGCTCCATGCGGCCGCCCGGCACCCTGACCTTAGGCGGGTCATTACGTTGTGCGGCGTAGCAAGGCGAAACACGCCGATCGCGGCCCGCTTACGACGTAAGGCACCGGCGCTCGATACGGCCGTCGCGACACTGCCGGAGCAATTCGTAGCTCCGGTCGTCAGTCTACGCGCCGCGGTCGATCATGTGGTGGGCGCGCGCTATAGTAGCGCCGTCGGAGCCGAGACGCGCGTTATCTGGTCAATCGGACATCTGCTGACAATTAGTCTGTGCCTGACACTGCTTTCACCCTATCTTATTCGGCAGTGTCTTCGTCCGTAGGAGAAGATGCTATTGCTTTTTTAAACATTTCGTGATATAGTAAAAGAGTAACCAACCAACACAAACATACCTAATAAACCACTTGCTTACAGGAGGATACACTTATGGACATGACCCTGGTCATCACACTACTCACCATCGCCGTCGTATTGCTATCGATTGTCATCATCGCATTGCTTACGGCCGTCACCATGGTTATGATTAAAGTGAATCACATCGCCAAACGAGTCGATGCGATTACCACTAATTTGGCTTCGGCTACCGCCTGGATGGCGCCGGCCAAGCTGATCACGGAAATCACTAAGGCCTTTCGTAAGAAATAAGGAGGAATCATGAGTAAGCTTATCAAAGTTATCACCGCAACCGCGGCCGGCTTCGTCGCCGGAGTACTAATGGCACCAAAGAGTGGCAAGGAAACCCGCGCCGACTTGAAGCGTAAGGCTGAAGAAACGAAGCAGACCGCCGAGCTGAAGGCCGAGCAGGCCAGGGCTGCCGCCAAGGCTGCCAGTGTCAGCGTCAAGTCAGGTGCGAAGAAAGTCGAGAAAGAAGCTGCCGGTATGGCGAAGAGTGCCAAGGAATCTGCCACCGTCATGCGTGACGAGGCGGGCCGGCTAGGCCAGGAAGCCAAAGTTCGCGCAGAACGGGTTGCGGCCGATGCTAAGGAAACCGCCAAAGCCGTCGAAGGTGACGTCAGGCGCGCAGCGCAGTCAAAAACCGACAGTAAGTAGGTTGCGCTCAACCATCTATAGAACCGGTATCTCTGATGCCGGTTCTTTTGCTGCTACAGCTCAATCGGCTCAGCCGGCCGACGGTAGGTCACCTGCAGCTGTGCTGCCTTCGCGCCGACCAGCCGATCAACCAATTCTTTCCCCGCGGGGGACAGGATGGCATCATGGGTCGGGAAGGCAACGCGCGGCGTGACGGCAGCCAGGTATTCTAGCGTCTGGCTGATGTTCAGCCACGGCGCGGCCACCGGCAATGCCAACACCTCGATTGATTTGCCAGGCAGCGCAAACGAATCACCGGGATAGGCGACCGTATCATCAACCAATACCCCGAGGTTGGGAATGACCGGATAATCAGTGTGGATGAGCGCATGCTCACCGCCGAAAAACTCCAGCTGGAACGGTCCGGCTGTCACGCGGTCACCGGTTGCAACGGCTTGATGGGGCAGCGTGTCACCGAACTGCCTCGTGATGTGCTCGTGGCCGTAAATGATCGCCTCGGGGTTGTGGGCGATAAGCGCCCCCAGGGCCGCCGGGTCGAAATGGTCGGCGTGTTCGTGGGTGACGACGATGGCGGCCACGTTCTCGGGCGCCTCCAGGTCGGTCGTGTAGCTACCCGGGTCGACCACCAACAATTTGCCGTCCTTCTCAAGCGTGAAACAGGCGTGTTCGTACTTAGTGAGCCGCATGATTAAACCTCCTTGTACCAGTTAGCGTATTCGTTGCGAGCCTTGATGATCTTTGGGGCGATAACTACCGAGCAGTAGCCGTTGGCCGGGTAGTGGGTGAAATAATCCTGGTGTTCGGCTTCGGCCGGATAGAATGCTTCGAGCGGGGTCAGTTCTGTCACGAGCGAATCGTCCCAGTTGGCTTGCGCCCGGCGCATAGCGGCTGCGAAAACGGCTTTCTGGTCGTCGTCCTGATAAAACATCGCCGAACGATACTGCGGACCGACATCAGCACCTTGGCGGTTCAGGCTGGTTGGATCATGAATCAGGAAGAAGATAGCCAGCAGGATGTCGGATGGCAGGACGCTTTCATCGAAAGTGACCTGGACGCATTCGGCGTGGCCGGTAGTGCCACTTGATACCTTCGGATAGGACGCGTCATCCGGCGCACCGCCGGAGTAGCCGCAAACCGATGTGGCGACACCCTTAAGGCGCCGGAATACCGCGTCCAGACACCAGAAACATCCACCCGCGAGCGTATAGGTCGTCATAGTTCCATTATACCTTGGCTATACTAAGAGGATGAATGATGAAGAGTTCAGGGAGCAGCTACGACGCGAAGGCCAGGCGCGGTTTCGCGCTATGCCGTGGCGGGACGATACCCGACCCTATTACGTACTGGTCAGTGAACTGATGCTCCAGCAAACCCAGGTCAGCCGGGTGATTCCGAAATTCCAGGCGTTCATCGAACGGTTTCCGAACGTGCAGGCGCTGGCTCGAGCCAGCTTGGCTGACGTACTCGTTGCATGGCAGGGACTTGGGTATAACAGGCGGGCTAAATATCTGCATGAGGCCGCCAAACTGATCGTTGACCGGCATGGCGGTGAGTTTCCCGCCGCTGAAGCTGAGCTTCTGGCGCTTCCGGGTGTCGGCGCCAATACAACTGGAGCTATCCAGGCATATGCCTTCAATCACCCCAGCGTCTTCATCGAAACGAATGTACGGACAGTCTATATTCATCACTTTTTCGGCGATGAGCAGGCAGTCGCCGATTATGCGATCCGTGAGCGGCTGACGGCCACGCTTGATTATGCTCAGCCCCGACAGTTTTACTGGGCGTTGATGGACTACGGTGCCTGGTTGAAAGCCAGCGGCGTACGCAACGCCGCCCGCAGCCGCCATTACAGAAAGCAGTCACCACTAGAAGGTAGTGTCCGGCAGGTCCGTGGACGTATCGTCGCGGTGCTGGCCGATGCGGCGCAATTGGACCGGGCCGAGGTAGCGGCTCTGACAGGGCCTGATGAACGTTTCACTCCCGCGCTTGAGGGGTTGCTGCGCGACGGTTTGGTGGCTGAGCAGGACGGCCGGTTGTATTTGACCAAGTAGCCCGCCAGGGCGCATACTAGACAAGATGAAATCATCTATCCTCATCCTGTTTCTGATGCTGCTAATCGGCCTCTTTTTTTCTTCGACCAGCCACGCCGAGTCGGATGAGAATATCACCCAGGAAAAGATCGCACACATCCGTGAGCACTGCGTCGAGAACCAGGCCAGCCTGAACCGGTTACGCCAAGCCGATGCGTTCCTGCGTACCGACCGCGGCAACCTGTACCGTACCATCAGCGACAAACTAATGGTGCCACTCAACCAGCGATTGGCTTCCAACAGCCTTGACGGCGGCAACCTGATCGGACTGGCAGCCGACTTCACCGAAGAATACGACCGCTTCTACGGTGCCTATGTCGATTACGCGAGCTCACTGACCGAACTGTTATCGATTGATTGCTCGCGCCAACCTGTCACGTTCTACAGCACCTTACTGAAGACCCGCGCGTATCGGCAGCAGGTAGCCGAGAGCAACCAGAAATTAAAGAGTTTGATACGGCAGTACGGCGAGGAATTCGTCCGTTTCAAGACCGCGTATAGCAAGGCGAACCAATGAACGAGAACTTTGAGCAGCGTCAGACGGCGGCCGTCCAGAGCATCAAGCGTCATCAGTTCGGGGTATTAATCATCGGATCGATTCTGATCTCATTGTTCTTGGTATACGTGGCATTGAGCCTATATGCCAGCAGTGGCACATTGCAGCTTGACCTGAGCCGGCCCGGCTACGCCGAGGCGCGACGCGAAGTCACGCGTGAGAGTGAGGTATTCAAAGGCTTCTCGGCCAGCGGGCCGATTGACACCGAGGTGCTCGATGACTTCCAAACGATGTATCAGCAAAAGGCCAAGGAAGCGGCCTCGGTCGAGGCCTTCGGCGGCGACGTGCTAAGCGACCACTCTTTACAGCTCGACCGTTAGACGCCCTATCTGGTTTTGCTGGGTTGCAAGGGGAACGGTGTCACCGCCAGGCGGATAGCCTTGGCTTCGAATTCTTCCAGCAATCGACGACGCATCTCAGCAACCACGCTCCACTGATCGGACGGTTGTGTCTTGCCGGCGACGATGACCTCGATTGAGTTACCGGTGATATCACCGACTGCCACGAAGGCTGGCGGTTCCAGGATCTTATCTTTCCAGCCGTCTTCCTCTGCTAAGCCACGGCCAACAGAGTCGATCAGCTCACTGACGTCATCGACTTCGGTCTCTGGATGGAGCAGGACCGTAAAGCGGGCCATCGAGAAGCCCATCGTCTTATTGATGACATGTTGGATCATGCCGTTAGGAAAGAAATGTACCTGGCCGTCGACATCTCGCAGTACCGTGCTGCGGGTACCGATGCGTTCGACCGTGCCGGAAAAGCCTTCGATGTCGATGATATCGCCGACTCGATATTGGTTCTCGGAAATGATGAAGATACCAGAGAGAAAATCCTTAATTAGCGACTGCGCACCGAAGCCGAGGGCGATGCCGACGATACCGGCGCTGGCGAACAGCGGCGCCAAACTCGAGGTCAGGTCGGGTATGAAGACGCGCAGGACGGCGTAGGCGGCAGTGGTGAGAATGACGATACGCCAGATGCTGGTAAACAACCCGGACAGCGTCTTTTGCCGTTTTTCGATGTCCCTCTTGTGCCAGGTGCGGTGCCTGGCGCCCTTGACGGCCCGTTTGACGATGAAGCTGACCAGGCGGGTGCCCGCGATGTAAGCAAGCAGGGCGATGAGAGCGATGACGGCGAAGTCACCCCAATGATCACCGAACCAGTCGCCCCATGCCGTAAGATACTGTTGGTTTTTGCCCACGTTCATATGTGGTAGTATAGCACGTGATAATGAAGGTCTTCACCACTGTAAACCATCCGGAAATCGCCCGCCTGCTACGTGCCGGTGGCATTGGGGTAGTGCGCACCGATACGTTGTACGGGGTCGTGGCGCTGGCGAGCGATGAGCAGGCCGTCGAACGGGTATATCGGCTGAAGGGCCGCGACGATACCAAATCACCTATCGTGCTGATAGCGAAATTAAGCCAGCTGCTGGATACGCCGAGCGAACCCGCCGCTGAACTATTGGCCGACGTCTGGCCTGGTCGGGTCAGCGTCATCATCGATGCTCATGAGGCACCGGCGTGGCTTGAGCGCGGGAACGGATCGGTGGCATACCGCCTGCCGGCTGACGATGCCCTGCGTGACTTGCTGGAAGTGACCGGTCCGCTGATTGCGCCCAGTGCTAACCCCCAAGGAGAGCCACCGGCTATGACATGGGAGGAGGCTCGCGCCTACTTCGGGGATCAGGTTGATTTCTACGTCGATGGCGGCCGCGTCGTTGACGACACACCCTCGCAGTTGCTGCGCATCGACGAGGCTGGCGAGGTGGAGCGACTCAGGTGATCGATCCGAACGAGTCCATCATTACCAGGAAGCGCAAGAAATATAAGTTCGCCAAATTCGCCAACTCACCGCTGTGCTTCGAACTCGAGCAGTGGCAGAAGTCGGCTATCGACGTGGTGGAGCTTGGCGCCGGCACGGCTCTGTTTGCCGTTGAGCTGGCCGAGCGCTGGCCCGACAAGCAGTTCGTGGCCGTCGACGTCAAGGCCGATCGCCTGCAGAAAGGTGCGTACGAGGCTGAAGCTCGCGGCTTGACCAACGTGCGTTTTCTGCGTGCGCGGGCCGACCAACTCGAGCAGTGCTTCGAGCCCGATTCACTTGAAACCATCTGGTTAACTTTCCCCGATCCGTTTCCGAAACGCCGTTCGGCCGGCCGCCGCATGACCCATCCTACTTTTCTGAAGGCGTATGGCCGACTGCTACGGCCGGACGGGTCGTTCAATCTGAAGCACGACTCGCGTGATTTCTTCTTGTGGAGCTTGGAGCAGCTGGTAGGCGAAGGCTGGCACCTTGAAGAACTGACGTTCGACCTGCATGAGTCCGACCTGGCTGATGACTACAAGCTACTCACGACCTATGAGCGCCGCTGGCTGGGCGAAGGTACTCCAACCAACTTCGTGCGCGCCCGGATGGTAAAATAAGACTATGCAATTTTCTGATTACTCCACCCAAGCCATCTCTACCGACCTGTACGACAAAGAAGGTCAGCCGATTGATTCGCACGCCATGCTGGAAAAGGTCTTCGGACTGGTCGGCGAGGCCGGCGAAGTCGCCGAGAAGTTCAAGAAAATTCTGCGTGACAAGGACGGCATGGCCACCGATGAGGATAAGAAAGAGCTCATGAAAGAGCTCGGCGACGTGCTATGGTACGTCAATTCCGTCGGTATTTACTTAGGCTATTCGCTTGAAGACATTGCGCAAGCCAATCTCGACAAGGTGCTCAGCCGCAAAGACCGTGGCGTTACCAAAGGGAGCGGCGACAACCGCTAGGCGGCGAGCTGGCCGTCCGGATCAACCTCGGCCAACAGGTCCGCCATATGGGCGTAACCAGCGAAGGCTTCGAACTTCGGCAAGTGGTCGCGCAGGACCAGCCGGCCCATGCCGAGCGCAGCGCTGGCACGACCGGTTGAATTATCGACGAGTGGCAGGATGTCATGACCTTCGTGCCATCCCAGTTCTTCCGATACGTCACGGGCTCGCAAAGTGGTTTCAAGCGTCTGGGCCTCATGAGCGGCTTCGAACAGGTCGTGAAGCAGCGTGGTATCTTCGTGTGCGATGATGGCTTCGGTCCGTGCGATGACATCCGGGTCGACATCCGGGTAGAACGTATCGTACAGGAATAGCCGCACGTTCTTCTCGACCATTCGGTCTTCGGGCGTTTTCTTGCCGGCCGGAATGTCACCGACCACCGCGCCGGTAACACGGAGCACGTCGTCATGCGTCATCTCGCCCATGTCATGAATGAGGCAGGTGAACATCAGCACGGCAGCATCTTCGTCGCTTAACTCGAACGTCGGGTCGAACAGCCGCTGCTTCTCGATTAGCTGGGCTAGGTGCCAGCCGAGCTCCTGTTGGTGACCGATTGGGCACAGGTCGTCGCCAAGTTCATCAAGCATCGTCTGGCGATCGCCGTAGGCAAACCGCTGAGCGAAACGGAGCGGCTGCTCGTCG
>Ga0100392_1002358_pt1 | contig 17555 bp, 12 predicted proteins | sample CryGeymeta201516_FD_81548 | JGI IMG/M metagenome (GOLD analysis project Ga0100392, IMG submission 81548) | Groundwater microbial communities from Crystal Geyser aquifers in Utah, USA - Crystal Geyser metaG 2015-16 | ecosystem: Environmental > Aquatic > Deep subsurface > Groundwater | place: USA... | reverse complement strand
CCAAAGCTGGCATTGCCTTTGCCTTTTGTGGCACAACGACAGGAGATACCGCCGCCGCCGCCATGGCCTTGGCTGCAGCGGTAGTGGCATCATCAATACCTTCATCACTGGTGCGACGGCGCTTGCGCTTGATCGGAAGCTGAGTCCCATCCCAAACAAAATTGATGGAATTCAATTTTGCCTCGCGATCCTTCAAGATTTTTCCCGACTTGTACAAGGCTCGCTGCGTCTTGACCCAACGAGCCAAAGGCTTCAAGTCCGTATCGGCGACGGTGCGAGAAACATGACAGGTTCCGTGGTCGTCTTGGAATTTCTTGAGCTGTTGGAACATACCCTCCCACTTAGCACTGTCTGTCTTGTCGGTAATGCGCCAAACAAAGCCGAGCTCGTCCAGCATCTTTTTGCGATCTTCCTTGAGCTGACCACAGGCATTGGCAAGACGCTGTTTTTTTTCAGGTGGCGGGCGATTGGAAGTGTAAACAACAAGTCGGCCGGTAATAAGTAAATTCCTATAAATAACCAATACTCGTAATAATGCCAAGACTACAAACTATAGTGCACAAAGAATACTACTTGTGAACACAAACGTACCTGCTTCTTGACCCAGGTACCCAATGGCTTGTCTTCCCTGTAACGATCGGGAACCTTACAATGTCCATGGACCTTTTTGTAAGCCTGAAGCTTTTCAAATTGACGCTGCCATTTTTTGTCTTCCGTTTTGGTGTTGCGATTCTTTACAGTATTGAGTTTCCAGCTAAAGTCGATAGCATCAAGTTTCGCCTTGCGCTCCGGGGCCAATCGTCCTTGGGCTTGTTGGGCTCTCTATGTGGTGTTTTTTATTAAGTGAATTGAACACGAATGACCAAAAAAAAAACGAGAAGAAAGTGACGGTAAGATTTTGTTGCTTCACCAAAATATAGACAGCACACACACACACAACCAAACATATGATAATATATAAATAACATCACAAACGGGCGTACCTGTTGAGAAACCCACTTGGCCAAGGCAGGATCGGGTTTGTACGTGTACGGGACACGGCAATCTCCATGTTCGACGCGATATTCGGTCAGTTTGGCGTACCGTTCGTGCCAAACATTATCGAAGCGTTCGTTTTGAGTTTGCCAATCGATTCCCAATTCCGTCAATCTTGAACGCTGATCTTCCGTGAGCGATTCCTTGCGACGACGCTGATTGCGAACCCACAACCCTAGACAGACACCATCATCTGTCTTGTACCGATCGGGAACCTGCGTACTGCCGTCGTTCTTGGCCTTGTACTCGACGAGGACATCAAACATTTGATCCCACGTTTTTCCGTTGCGCGTAACGACAGTAGAAGCATCCTGTGGACGCTTGAGAACTTCTCCTTTGCGTTTGGGAATTTCCTTGCGTTCGTTGTCGGGCTTGACAATCTTGCCATTAATGTCCTTGAGAACAATGGGTGGCATTGGCGGGAGAGTAGGAGTAGTCGCAGTCGTAGTAGTAGCGGCAGCCGAAGCCGCACCAGTGGCTGTACCAGTTGCAGGGGCGACGGTAGTACTGGTGGTGGTGGTGGTGGTGGTGCTGGCGGCGGTGGTAGTCGTGTCGTCTTTTTTAACGGCCGCAGTGGCTTCGTTGGTGGCTTCATCGACAACCTTGGGTTCTTCCTTTGTGGGCTTTCCGGCCTCTTCTGTCTTAGTGCCGACCATGGTGTTATATTTTCTATGTATCGTAGAACAAAACAAGTGAGAAAATGACAACAATGTATCCTGAGCAACAGTGCGTATCGCTATCGTGCTTTTGGACCAACACTGCCTCGTGTTACCGGTATTATGCAGTGAAAGGAATGGTTTTGTTTGATTTTTGATCGTTGATTTTTTCTTTTTGGGATTGATGCTGTGCCCAGTAGAAAGCAGTACACAATTCCACTTGGCTGGTCTTGAATCTCGAAAGAATTTTTGCACCACGCCAGGCCGCACACCCGCTCATTTTGGCGTTCAAATCATGCATTTAATAGGGTTGATCGTGTGTGCGCGCTGTTTGAACTTACAAGCGTCGAATGTCCGGGTGGCGGATATTCCAGTGATCGCTCCGGGTGGGAATTTCATATTCAAGTTTTACCGCTAATGGTGTCATACAACATTAAGTATGGTAGTAGAGTAGGTCTATTTAGTATTTTGTTCTACTCCTCTACTAGCTAGCAGTAGCTACCACTCGTACTCTAATAGACCTCGGCGAATAGGTAGGCAGCCTCTACTAGTAGTTAACCATACTTATGCAAGCACAAAAAGTTACTGCAATGAATATTCTAACCTATCGATAATACTGGCGAGCTACAAGTAAAAAAATTGAACGTCTAATTTAGCGAGCTACTAAGTAGAAGTAGGGGTAAGCTGCACTTCTTGAGATGTGAATTAGTTCTGCATGCAGTCCATGCCTGTGAACTAGTACAACAAGTAGTTACTGTAGTTTGTTAGTATACTTTGATTCTTTTTTCAATATAAATGTATTGTTGTACAACTTTCAAAGAAGAATAGCAGACTGAACAGTAAGCAATACGAGTACTACCAGGTAGTAGTACAGGTTGATTGACAATAATTCGTGATCCATGTTTTTGGTATTGTTGTTGTTTCTTTCCCATCGCTGCTACTGCTGCAGCAAGAACTTACTGCACGTCCAAAGGCAAAAATATATAGCACGGTAACATCATGTGTGGAACGCTGTAAAACATTCATAAAGCGTTGGTTTTCTGCAAGATTTTTTTCAATCATCATTGCAGATGGATTTTTTGGAAGACATTATTTTTTATTTCTTGTATCACCATCAATACAGACTCTCGCAGAGAATCTGTTGTCTTTCTTCCTCACACAGATTCGTTCTTCTTCCACCTACAAACCCTTATCTTTGGCATTGTCTTCTTCTCCTGCTCCTGCTCCTCCACTTCTGATGCGCCTCCAGTACCGTACTTTGGACATGAGTAAATCGTACGTCCACTTGAGATTGAGAGCGCAAAAAATACCGTGCAAAGGAAAGCACACGAGGAGCAAGTTCCAGTGAGTACCGACTTGTTTGGTATGTTCCTGATACAACGTCCAAATAGGTACCATCAGGTAGGGATATAACAAACACCGGATGGCGATCCACGTAACGTAAAAGAGAATGGAAATCATTTTAATGCGAATGCTCAGAAAGCTCATATCGACAATGGTCCATGGTGGAAATCCTTGTTTGTTAAACACTCGTCTTGCAATAAGGAGCCACGTATTGACTTCCACGCACATACATGCTCCCATGAGCCAATGAACGTGTGGCATTTGGTAGGGGATACAAATATACAACAACGTCGCCGTGTGGTGTTGCACAATGACCATGGGACTTCGAACACAGTGTGGTGCTACTACCATCCACAATAAATCTGTTACAAAGTATGCCACCGTCGAATAGAAAAAGGCATTAAAGTAATCACCCGTCCAAGCATCTGCCATGGTATTGTAAAAGGCTGGTTGCTGTTGTTGTTGTTGATGAATATGATGGTGGTGATGATGATGATGATTGTCAATATAATAATTGTTGTTGAAGTTGTGAAAGTGGTGCAACAGTAAGTCCCAATTCCAATTCATGGCATTGGTCGCTACGACGGGTACCAAACAAATGAGATTGAAAAAATCGTGCAAATCACGGGCCCAATTATCACTCTGCGAAGGCAATCCTGGCAGCACCACCGGTTGTTTGTCGTCTGATTGATCGAGACGATAATGTTCTTGGAGCATGATATTCTTATTTTTTCTGCGTTTATTGTTGTTCTTATTGCTGGGACTGGACGATGATGATCGTGTTCCTCCACCTTGTTGTTGTTGTTGTTGCTGTTGCCGTCCTCGCCCTTGTTGTAATAATCGTCGTCGACTGCACAATCCTGGTGGTGCACTCAAAGCACGACGTGATCGAAATCGTAAACGTCGTCCAAGACGTTTGAGAGCCGAATCTTGACTGATGATGGGTACAGGTGCATCGATTGTCGTGTTGTTGTTGTTGTTGTTGCTGTTGAAAGTTGCTGTTGGTTCTGGCGAGGAAGTCATTGTTGTTGTGCCATTGTAGTTGTTGTTGTTGTCATTGTTATTGTGGTGAGACCTCATGTTTGAAGTAGAAGCTTCAACTTGACGAGCCACATTCTCCGCCTGAGAGGAAGAGGGCGATGGTGGAGCCATGCATTTCATTTTGTTGTTGATTGATTGCGATGGATGAATTGATGGGATGAATTGTTGGGATGAAGTAATTATTTGCACTATTCCTTTTTTATTCACACACAAAAGACGCGTCTGGTGTCTAGCTTGTAGTAGCAACAACAAACGTGTGCTCGCCACTTGAACCGTAGGGGATCTACTGCTTGCGTTATTTTAGTGCAGTATTGTATGTTGCAGTTACAGTCTAAGAGAGTTACGGAAGCAGAATAATTTATTTTATTTTTATTGTTTTGGAAGAGATGAGTACTTGCTACGGTAGCATACTAGCTAGCTAGGCAGTACTCGTGGTTTGTTTAGTAGCCGCTGTTTGCTTCTTTACTACCACTACCAGTACTAAAAAATACTGTAATAAGGAGTAGTTACTCGCACTCGTGTTCGTATTCGTACTCGTGTACAGCTCCGGTACTCAAAATCAGCATTCGTATGGTACTCGTATGATGATGAGATGAGAGTTGCTTGAATCTTGTTACCAAAGAGATTCAGAAGAAAAAATTAATAATAATGGACGAAACAAGGTGGTTGATCAACGTCTTTCCGTCAAACGAGATTTTGTGAATCATCTTTTTTTTTGGAAGGTTCTTGGATTTATTATTTTTTGCGCGTTCTTCTCATTATTTCTTGTTCATTATTTTTGTTTGTGATTTCCTGTTTCCCGTACTCGAGCAGTCTTCAGGCAAAAGCTGCTGCTGCTGCTGCTGTGCTAATACGACTATTATCATACGACTATTATCGTACGACTATTATCATCATGATGATGTTGAATCTGTCCTCGTCCAGGAACAGTGTTCTACCATTACAAAATCATTATTTTTTCTTCGTCCTTCTCGTACTACTGGCAACTGCTACCACAAGCAGCAGCAGCAGCAACAACAACGGCAACAGCAACAGCAATGTCGAAGTTGTACTGGATCAAAAGTCCATGAAGCTGACACTAACGGCAGCCGAATTGTCACTACTGGCGTACGAATCGAATCCTTCAGTAGATGGATTTGATATGATGAAATCATTTATCGATGGTAAAACTGTTTAACATTAATTTTGTATACCCCAAGGGGGGTCAATCTGTCAATCGGTCAATCCGTGTTTTTTTTCAGTATCCAAATCTAACCTTGTCTTTTTTTCAAATCGTAATCACTGAAATTGTCACACAATGATCATATCAGAACCCTTTCAAACTTTGGTGACCAAGAAAGATGGGTACTGTTACGGAGTATTTCGTGGTGCCACATTAGTAACACCGAACAATTGGAGTCAAACATCGGCCTTGCTTAGTTCTGAAATATGTGGAAGTGATCGCGTTCTTGAGAACGACAATGATAACAGCGCACACGACAACAACAACAACAACGATAATGACAGGCCGGCGGTTTGCTGTACGGTGCGAACAGAATTCTACGATGCCTATTATACCAATTACTATCAAGACTTTGAAAAAGCAATTCGTCGCTGCTCTATGGATTGTATCAATCCAGACGAATGCATTATTTTGACTGGTCATTCACAAGGTGGTGCCGTTGCTACTATTGCTGCCATTATTCTTGCCGATTTAAATCCCTACGTTTTTACCTACGGTCAACCACCAACATTGGCCCCGGGTTGTCCTTTTATTGCCACCGAAAGATGGTACCGATGGGTTAACAGCAGAACTTCTCATCAATTGGGTGGTAGTAGTAGTATCACGTACGATCCGGTTCCCTTTACACCGGGAAGGGGTACTGAATGCTGGGGTCACTTTCTTGTGTTGGGAGACGACACAAAAGGTGTGGCGTATTTGGGTTTGGACAATCACACCAACCTTGAACCGACTGACGGCACATTTAAATCGCATTTTATGAAAACAAATCACAATGCCACCGACAGCACTATGGGAGGATATATTGATCGAATTGTCACCTTAATGAAGCACAGTACCAACACGACACTGTCTGAATTGCAGAAAGCCGATGGAAAGGTCAAAGAAGAAAGGAGTGCTCCGCTGAAAGGGTCGAAAAAGAAATACATTAGCAAGCCCATTCCTACCGATGGATTTTGTAATGGATCCTTGTGCTCCATAGATGCCGAATGCGCAAGCGGTAAATGTAAGGGGGAGAATGGCCTGAGTAGAACACGATGCACGGCAAACGAATGCAACGAGGATCAGGACTGTGACTACAACAACTGTAACAACGGAGAATGCACTCCAACATCAGGTTCCTGCCAGCCGTGTGCTGAGAATTCTGATTGCAAGAGTGGCAAGTGTCTTGCATTCCGTTGTACCGGCCCAGGACAGCTAATGGACGAAAACTGTGGTTGCTTTTCGAACGAGGATTGTCGCTCGGGACGCTGCAAGGGTGTCAATCCACGACGAATATGTGAGGCTTTGCTTCCCATGGATGCCAGATGCAACGCGGACGCGGACTGCATGTCTGGATATTGCTCTTGGAGCTTAAGATGCGCGGATCTATCCGAGTCTCGGCGCCAAATTAAAGTTCAAAAGAGCGTCTTCAACTGGTTTACCATAATATTTGTGGTCATGCTGGTCTGTCTGTGCATTGCTGGGAAATATGCTCTTGAACGGTTTTGCGATTTTCAGCGTGGATACGAAGAAATTCCAGGCGAGCACTGATAACAGTCATAAATGTATGGCTGCCATCCAGCTTCAAGAATGTCTGACAGATGGAAGAGTGTTCGCCCTTGTCGGCAAAGCCGAGCTCATAGGTCTGGATCGACTCGGTTAAACCTTCTCTTGTTTCTTTGTTCTCAAATGGATGACCTGAAGGAAAAGAAAGAGAGATTCCGTTGTATTCTCCCAACGGCTCTGCAGGAAGGCTTCGGATTTAGAAGGTTCTTGAAAAATTCAACGTTGCCTCCTGGCACTGGTATATCTCTGCCACATCCACACGTATGGATCCTGCTGCGGCTACTGCATGCTTTGAAAATTATGCAATCTCCGTCGCGGACGGACGGATTGAAGTTAGGTCTGGATCGCTACAATGAGTGCATATTCCCAACATCCACAGGTCATGCGATTCTCATAGCTTGGCAATCACATAATGTCATAAAAGTTGCTAATTCGTAGTTTTCTGTCCGTGATTGCGATTCCGGTACCTGTATGGATGTACTAGAATAGTCCTGCCACACTTTGTGACATCAATAATGTATTATTCTTCCTTTTATACTGCTCGAAAAAAGCTGCAACCCTGGCTTCTGACGTCATGCACCGGCTATACCGGCTATACGCAAGCAAGCAAGCAAGCTAGATTTCATTGGCCCATTGGGTAATCAGCATTCGCCCAAGACTGGCTGGTCCAGGTATGTGGAACTCGGATTCCTTTTCGTTGGGCTGAAAGTTCATGGCGGTAGAACCACCTTCAATACGCTCTCGGACGTACTCTCTCGGGAACCATCGGATATCTTCCATTTCCAATTCATCAATGCGAATGCTGGGTTGTCCTGGTTCCTGTGCCTTGGCTCGAAAGCCTACCATGAGGGATCGGGGAAACGGCCAAGGCTGAGAGCAAACAAATGTCATACTGCCTGGATCCACAACGATGCCACTTTCCTCCAACGTTTCTCGAACACAGCATTGTTCCATGGTTTCTCCAATTTCTGCAAATCCTGCCAGTGTAGAGTACCGTCCCTGTGGCCAGTTCGATTTTCGTCCCAACAAGGCATAATTTTCGCATTGCGTCGTAATAATCATAATTGCTGCAGTGTCAATCCTAGGATAAACGGATGCACCACAGATTTTGGAAGTGCACTTTCGAGAGCCACCAGCCTTACTCGTGCGTGTAGGATTTCCACACTTGGAACAAAAGGAATGCGATTTGTGAAATTCGACAAGTCCATTGCAGGTACCAAGAATGGCAGCATCCGTCATGTTGAGCAAGCTGTCCCCAAATTCACGCAAGCCTGCTACATTGATTTTTGCATTGTTTTGTGCTCTAATTTTGTCTAAATCTACTTTTTCAGTGGCATAGACCCAATAATCTTGATTGTCGTGTTCACCAACCCACGCCAAGAGATTGTTCTTGTCGCTGCTTTGTAAGGATTCCTTTAATCTGTCCTTCCCCACCAATGCTGATACTTCTTCGAATGTAAAAAATAAAGGACTGGGTACAGATGTCTCAGATTCCATTCTTTCATGATACATTCCCTCGTCCGTTACCAAAATAAAGCGGGAAGTTTCCATGCTAACAGATTCCCACTTTGTTTCCCGTCTGTCCATGACTTTCTCTCGATCTCGCTTCAAAGACGCATCGGAATACCAGGGGTTTGATGCAGTCGGTTTGTCAGCGACTTTTATTGGTATATCCTCTGTAGGATTTGAAGTAGCCATGGTGATGACTCTATTCGGATCGGTACAAAGTTGTTTTTGTTTAGTAATGACGATGCGAGGTAGCTGAAATGCATTCAATGTTGAAGTATGGATAGCGATCAGTATCACTTGTGTCGAAATAAACAATGCTAAAAAAGGCGCTGACATCATTTTTAAAATAGTTATCTCTGCGATTTATCTGTAGTACGAAACAGGTACCTGGTGCATACTATTATTAACCTTCCTGCCTCTACATGGTTAAGTTTTACGGATAAAAGCTCATGTGATCTGACTAAGATCTGCCGCTTAAACGAGCAAAACATAGACTGTGACGGTGGTGAAAGATTTTCTCGGAAACAAACGCACAAAAGCAAAGGGTACGCTATCCGTGAATAGAGTTTGGGACTAAAAAAAACTATTAGTAGCCTACTACAGATCTAGTCTAGTTCTAGACAAATAGGAACTCCTTGACTAGGAATACAAGCTTAAAGCGATCGATGCCGCTGTCGTTGAATAGAGTAATATTGCAAGCCACGAGAATCTAGCTAGTCTAGTGATATGCTCGATCAATTCTGACCGCAGTAGTTTCAGCTGCAATATGGTAAGCGATTTTCCCTTTGAAAACAGCGGAGGTATCCCCATGATAATTTTACTCTCGTACTAAAGTAACTAGTCTACCGGTACTAGACATGCAAACCAAGCGGAAAACGAGAAATCTCGTTTGCAAGGATCTATTGAACCTTGGACTATGTGTGCGAAAAAAGACAAGAAGTGTGTTTGGTTCTTTATGGGAAGCTACTAAAATATTTGAGGAATGCACAGCATACGTTAGTAGATTGAATGATTTGTTGCGCCTGTTATTCGTGCCCGGCAATCTCCTCTTTTAGAATTTGTTAGAAGAAAAAGATGGACACCACGACTTACAATATCAAGCACCTAGTATTGTAGGAATACCTGGTAGCTACAGTGCTTTGTAGAGTAGTATTTTGTAGCGAAGCCAAAGAAAAGGCAGCGAGGCCCGAGTGCTGGTAGCCTTTCGACATAATACTCGACTATTACGGAGAGGTCTTTTTGAGCTCAAGGTTTGAGGCATCCAACCAGCAAGTTTGAGCAGGGCCTGCTGCCATCTGCACGAGAAAAACAACTCATCCTGAAAGTCAGTGTAGTTTTTACTCCTACTAGCTAGAGAATCGCCTGATGTACCTGCTGATACAAACCTTCTCAAACTCTACTAGACTAGTAGTAGTACTCCCGGTATTAGACTACTAGTACAGATTCTGGTACCTGGTAGTAGAGTACCGTAGAAAGCTACTACCGTAAGAACAATTCAAGAATACTACTAGGTACTCGAGTATTAGTAGACTACTGGGATGTTCCGGCAGTTAATAAATGGCAAATATTTTTATCATATATATTATTAGTCTACTACTGTACCTGGTAGTATTCAATTTCTCCGAGTAATATGTCGCGGCTGGTAACAGATCTACGATTAAGGGATGAGATGGTGTTCGAAAAGAGTGACTGGTTTCTGAGGCAAGATACTAGTTGTCGCGATCCGTTTAATTACTAGTTGAACAATGTCCGATGACCAAATGATGACTCTGATGAATACGAAGCCAAAGGGAGTGCTAAATGGAATTACGTCCAACTTGGCAAGTGAAGTGACAAACCATTTTTTGTAAAGACGGCGAAAGAACTCGATTAAGTGGTTTCTGGCCGGAAATCTCAAGTTTTAGCTACTGGTAACAGAGTACCTGGTAGTCTTGAGCTGGCTTCCTAAACTACTAACATACTACTAGACACACTACTACTGATAATTACTCTACTGGGGTACGCTATTACTCTTCCTATTTTACCAGGTACGATTAATTGCTACTCTAGCTACTACTAGCTACCGTAGTACCCAGTACTACTAGTACTAGTAGTAGAGTAGTCGCATACTCCGAGTAGTACCTGTTGAATGCTACTAGAGTACTACAGTAGCTTGTAGTAGGAATAGTACCTGGTATGGAAAAACAAGAAGAACATTCATTTAATTTATTATCCAAGCAACAGCGGCCAAGAAGTTGTAAGAACATGGCGCTTGGCAACAGTAGTGACCACAGTGCTACGGCCTTGCCACTTCGAGCCATCAGAAGAAATAGCGGTGGCGTGAAGCGCCCACGCACCTCTGCCAAACAGGAAGACACAGCCTTGAAGATCTTAGTAGACTACAGACGACAGCAAGCTAATCTGACTGGTCATACCTCATCGTTGCCCATAGAAGTATTGGTGAGTTCCAAGGCTGCCAATACATATAATCAACGGGCGAAGTATAACCCTAAGATTAAATCCCTTCGACCAAAGGAAACCCTAGAAAAGGAAAACACATGTGCCAACAGGAGGGGCTCCTTTGGGTCGCAATTGGGAGCTCTCTTTGGTTCGTCTTCGCATGGAGAGAACAAGAGTGCAAGGAGAGGGTCTAATGGCAAAGACGAATTAAGTGTGTCTTCGGAACACTCCATCCAACTTCCCGAGGTCTTTGGTAATAGTAGCATGCCTACTAGTACAAGAAGAAGAAGTAGTAGCAGCCAGGGTAGCAAGCAAAATAATGGTGCAGCTCGTCGAACGAGCACAGGCAGTCAAGACAGCAACCAAACCGACCCTAGTCTGCCTGAGAAAATCACATTTGAAACCTTAAAGGTGGAAATATCATCCAGGGAAGAGGACAAGATTCAGTTTCTTCTTCGTAATCCAGATGTTGTACGAGCTGTTAACCAAGCCCTGGAGGATACTCGAGCCACTCGGGTTGTGAAACGACGAACCAAACGCGAAATTATGTGTCACATTCCCCATGATCGCTTTCGACTGCCCAAGGAAATTCGAATGTTGCAAAAGCACCGTGGTTCTCTCAACAGTAACTCCTCCGCATCGTCCCATCACAGCAAACAACAACAACAACAACAACAAAACCGACAGCAACAACTCCAATCCATTGAAGAAGCTAGCGAATCACCCAGTCTGCACAGCTGTCGCACGTCGCAACATAGTCGGGTCTCAGTTTCACTATTGGCATCCAAGAATAGCATGCTATCATCGTGTGGATCCTTTGCCGGAGATTCTTCGGAAAGTGACGAAGAGAGTGAATGCAGTACCTTTGCTGGTTCGGTGACATCTTCAAGTGTAACGACCAAAACCAATGTCGCTGCCGAGAATGTTGCAACCATTTTGACAACGTCGATTCATGGAAATGATGATGATACTACGGAAACGGAGACTGGTGCTGGCCACGAAGAGTCCGAATCTGAGACAGCCTATGATACCGAAGTTGCGGTCGAGGATGAGCAGGATGAGACCGAAACAGAAACGGAAGCAGGTGCGGATGACTATACAGAGGCTGGCGAAGAATCGATTTCCCTCGCTCCACGGGACGACGAATCAGAAGAAGAGTATTCGGAAGATGAGGATGACGAAACCAACTCGATGGTGTCTGGTTACAGCTCTTATATTGGACCTGTTGAGGATAGCGAGACAAATACTGAGGGCGAAGAATCAGTCCTGACCTCCAACACGGAAGGGTCTTCTGAGGTTGGCGTGAAATACGGCGGATTGTCTGTGTACTTGTCGACGCATTCTTGTGCCAACGATCCTGTCTGTGGAGGAATGAAAAAGTCAACGGACTCGTACACTGCAACGTCTGTCACAGAGGACGTAACTTCCATTTCTCAATCGAACCAGTCCCTCTCTTTGGGATCTTCCAACCAATCGTCGGTTCGCACTTCGCTGACCAATCGCACAGCACGAACCAATCGAACAAGCAACAGTGCTCCGGGAATGCTGTCGACGAAAGAACGCGGCTCAAACTCGTCCTTGTCAAGTATCAAGAGCGAACTGGACGAGTCTGAGCATAGTACCTCACGTCACCCGAATTTCTCGTACAGTTCTTCGCGAAGCTCTTTGAGAATGGAGGATCTCTCGAAGCAAACGCGTGCTTCGTCGGCTCCACTTGAAGTTTCGCGGCTCTCAGGCGCCATTCCGCTTCTGGGGGGAGATGCTTCGTCGGTCCTTGGCGGAGAAAGTGACTGCGAGAGTTCAGTTGTGTCGGGATCTGATCACCGCCGCCGCCGCAGTCGTAGTCGCAGCAGTTCCCTCCTGAGATCGGCCATGGAACCACTTCAATTGCGAGAAAACAAAGCCATCATTCCTCGCAGCAATACCCCCCAAGGCATGAAGCGGGACAGCATTCTCCGCAAAGAGTCGGGACACGTAAGCGAGAACCGGGTGCTCCGGACCGACGTCGGACCCATGCTTCCTCCGCGAACTTCCAGCACAGGCTCGGAAAGTAGCCAATCGAGAAGAAGCCGCAGACAACGCGGTGTTGCTAGAGCAAAGTCTAACATGGAAGCCTCGTCCAGGACTAACAGTTCCAAAACCCGGCGTGGTGCTGTCCGAACGAAATCAGGACTCTGTGATTCCTTCATGGGAGGGTCTCGTATCAAAAAATGGGATAACTCGACTGCAAACCGCAGTGGTCATGGACTATCCTTGTTGGAGCGCCACTTGACGGAAGGATCAGCTGCAGCCAAACAGACGCGACCTAAACGCCGTCCTTCCAGGGCCCAAGCCGATTTGAGTGTAGCGTCGCTACAAAGAATGCTCAACAAGGAATCCGTCCAGAGATAGCTTACAAGCAATATCGTATAACAAGGGCCATAATTACAATAAATACATAATTACATCATCATCATTCAGTTTTCTTAGGTTGCCTGTACTGTACATGATGCTCAATCTTGCCTAGTAATTCAAGATGTTGGATTGTAGAAATTCTGTATGAAATATAGTTGAAGAATAATAATAGAAGTGATTCAGAGTTTGTTTTGTCCGTTCTCGTTCCCGATGGTTAAGCTTGTGCGGGCTCAAAACTCTGCCATCTTTTGGTAGTCCACTTGATTTTCCTGTTCGTACCCCAGTCGATTATCATCTACCAAGTAGGCATCGGCAACCTCTCTTCCTCGGACATTCAACCTTATGAAATGTGAAATTTGGGGAATGAGGTCATCAAAAAAGTTGTCAACATACCCAAGCGACCACTTCACGTTTCGGTCGGCTGCGAATTTGTTGTGAGAATTGACCAGCCACATGGGGTGCTCGCCACCGTACCGTTTGTGCGGTTGAGTCGGCCATCCAGTGGAAATGTTGGCTTCGACGTATCCTGTAAAAATATGATATGGATTATTCCGCCAGAGCAACACTCGATAGACAGGAAGAGCCGCTGATGTTGATAAAGATGCAACAGGTCCATTTTCCGATGAGTACGGGCATCGAAAGTGTGTTGTATGCACAAAGTTTGTCAGCGAGGAAGAAAACTGCATCCCAATGGCATATTGTCGTTTGCCCAATGGCGGATAAGGATAGTGTGGTGCAAACGTCTTTGCATCAATCTCGTCCCGATTCGGAGCTGTATGTTTGGCACGTGATATAGCTTTAAGAAAATGTGTATCAATATCAGCAGGGTCCATGTCATCCAAGGCTTTGCCAATTTGAGTAAGGAAGCGCTCTCCTAGATCCTCGAGATAAATATTTCCTGTCAACCAATATTTGATCCATGGATTGATGAAGAACATGTTCGTGAAACTCTTCATGAATTCGAAAAAGTGCTGTCTGTAAACAGAGCCAGCTACAGCAATCACGCAATCTTCGAAATGCCATAACAGCGACGGTCCGTTCTGATAGGGTTGCAACACTTGCAGATTAGAAAATAGCCGATTTGTAGGAGATCGTAGATGAAGAATCGAATGTACCACCAAATAGAGGCCGCCGGTGACGGCCATGACAATGTTGGAGTACAGCAAGATACCCACCACCAACAGGCCGGCAGGGAGTGCAAGTATAAATTGCAGGAGGCAGTGGCATTTCCATCCAAGAGACCCCCGTGGTACAACTTCTGCTGGCTCTGGAATGATCCATCCTATATACCATCGATTAAGTAGGACTGGAGACAAGAGAAGAACGAACAGAGGTATCCAAAAAATGATAATAACGGGAACAAGGAAAATAACCACCACAGCAACCATGTACACGTCCGAGAATCCCACACCAGGGTTAACCCACCAAGGACTATCCGTGGAAGTATTGTTGTTGTCGCCGTTTAATACTTTTTGGTAAAGATGTTCCATCAAGGCAGGAGTCTCGCCCTTTGCGGTGGAGGCTTTTTGGTCGGCCCATTTCGGGTTCTGCCAAGGCATGACTGCCCTGGGATAGTACCGGTCGTCATCTGTCTTGTCCATTTCCTTTCGCTTCAGATATTGCTTAAAGTTGATGTCAATCTGATTTGATTTGCTGAAAATGTTGACTTTGACGGCACCGTTCCGAGAGAGGAGTTGTTGTCATGCATCTTGTCCGTTTTGGCCCTCTCTTGGGGCGTTGAAAAAGTGAGCTTTGAATCGAGTGACATATGCACTGTACTGTATTGTACAGTATTTGGTACAGTAGTAGTACAGTACAGTACTACAGTACAACTTTCTACCCTGAGTACGTGCTGCTACAACTGCTAACTTGTAATCGTACTACTGTACTAGAGCATGCGAGATCACAGTAACCTTTTTAGTTCTACGTAGTCGATGGTTCCCTTGTACAAAACAGATTTGTAATAGCAATTGTAATAGTGAGAACTCTATACTGTCGCAGTAAATTTCCTTCAAAAATATCCTGGCGGTACATAGATCTGAGGTCCAGGTGATTCTATACTGTTGATTGTATTTCGACCGCGCTCTGGGAGCAGAGTACCAAGATTTCTCTCGTACACTTCACCATAGTTTCCCGCAAAAAACACTGCATCTCGGAACATGCGACGGTAATCTTCGCCGAATATGTTGACATCAGGCATGTCATTGGCTGTAGCTTGAGTAATTGCCCGTTCTTCTGCAAAGACAGTAACAGCAACAGACCAGTAAACAAAGGAAGAAAACTGAGCATCATCTTGCCGTGTCACCAAACAGCGATTGTCTCCATCAAATAAAAGATTCGTAGCATTTTGTTGCTTTGGGCCTCCAATAGGTCTGTAGAAATAGGGCTGAGAGAAAGCGAAGCCATCACCAGTGGTCGGCTCTTGATAGTCATTCACAATGTTCCACTCGAAACCTGCCAACACGTCCACTTTTCCTGTTTGCAATTTTTTGTATCCATCAGCTTCATCCCGAACAGGTACAAATACGATCGCCTGTCCATCTCCAAAAAGAGCACTAGCCGCTATCACCATGCAAAAATCAACATCAATCCCTGTATGAACCCCATCGCTGCCCAAAGATGCAAATCCAGGCCGATCCAGTCGGATTCCGCATCTGAGCTTTGGATTTGGGCGATCTAAAATATGTTGTAAGGTTCCACCCTTCACTGGTCCTGGCCCGACTTGGTTTACCTTTCCTAATACTAAGGTGTACAGCAAGCCAGTGGTACCGTCGTTCAGTAGATTCCAACTTTGACGGTGAAGGAATGGTTCGATTCCTTGCTCATAGACATCTTTGTAGCTTCCAGAGGCTCGAACTGCGGCCACTATTTCCTCACCAAGAACAGCCGCAGTGGCCATTTCGTGAGCCGTGTCTCTGGTAAAATTGGCCTGCTCAGCCGCAAAGAGGCCCATCAGGACAATGTTGACAAAATCGGAAAACTGAGGGTCGTCATCACGGGTTGCCACCCCAACGCAATCCTTCTGAAAGAGTGTGGTACCCCTCACGTACTCTTCTTGGTAGCCCAAAAGTTCTAGACCCCACTCCATGATGCCACTATTCTCGGAAGGAATTAGGTTGCATGCACCTTCCATAAAACCCAGTACAATATCCAGCGTGTCCTGACGTTTAATCAAGAAACTTTCTGGGAGTTCATTGGCGATCTCGTTGGAATAAAATGTATCGTCATTGGTGCAAATACGAAGACCACTACAGTTTCCTCGACTGTTCATATTGTCGTCAGCGCATGCCACGTACTCTGGTAAGCCACCATAGACAAAATCAGAGTAGACATAAGGAATGGTAAACGTGAATCCGGCATTTATGCCAGGTTCCCAAACATCCCTTTGCATGCCCGTCTTGAGATGCGACAGAACCATATCCACCGTTCCGTCTTGTAACTGCGCAAAATCTGTCTCCTGGGTGCCCAGAACAATCTCGTGCAAGCTCTCGTTTCCTAAAATAGCAGCAGCGAACGCTCTGCACAAAACAAAATCAACCTGATCCTCTTGGCTATCATACGTCTCGGCCCACTGGAAAAAGGTGAGAGTCTCTTGAAATATTCCACACCGTAATATCCCCCGATCTTGAATAAGTTCCAAAGTTGGTCGAGGTGCAGCAGTGGGTGCTATTGTATCCCCAAGAGGTTCAGCTGCAGTGGCTGTTATGCTGTTGTTACTGCTATTGTCTTGTACAGCTAATCCCTTTGGAACAGCCACAGCCAAGACTACCAGGAAGCATGTCAGCAAGGCTCCCAAATAGAGCCACTGTCGTTTGGAAAAGCCACAAATTAATTTTTCTGCTTCCACGACACTGGTGGTAGAGAGCACTGCAACCTGTGAAAAATTATTGCGATCACTATTGCAGTTGCTGCTCTCAACGAAGGCATCATTGTGATTTTCCACCAACGTCGCCTCCAACAAGACTTCTTCACGTTCAGGCCTACCCTCACTTTGGGATGGATGCAACGGCCATTGTTGCTGCTGCTGCTGCTGCTGCTGTTCTTCATCCTCGACAATACTGCTCGTGATGTCATCATGGACTCTACCAAAATTGTCTCTTGCCACAGGTCGTAATTGTTGGATGTTATTCGCGACACTGTCATGTTCGGATTCGTCGCTAACGATACCGGTTACAGATACCGCCCCCAACAACATGGTATAATTGTTGTTACGGCAGGGACGATGACGGCGACTGCGACTGCTGCTGCCATCCCCCTTGGTGCGGGGGGGGCTCCCTGAGTAAGGATTTAAACTGCACTCTGCCCTGCTGTTTGGCTAACAGCACAGGTACCAGCACCCAGCCTATTTTGCTCTACCACTGGATTCTGTT